>JAABUS010000165.1_pt1 | contig 162638 bp, 27 predicted proteins | sample 5560161 | NCBI WGS metagenome assembly JAABUS01 (sample SAMN10711885, study PRJNA513376) | rock metagenome | isolation source: Antarctica rocks | place: Antarctica: Victoria Land, Trio Nunatak nord | collected 2016-01-04
TTATCAAAATTAGGATTTTTCGATTCTATAAATAAATTCGCGTCTATAAGCGCCAATCTATTAATAAAATCAAGAAACTCCATTTTCGATAATTTATTACGTCCCTAGTACTAGCCTAATTGGGCTAAAAAATTTCGAACTAAGTATAAAATAATACTAATTTATATAAATAATTTAAATTTCCTGATTAGGTTAGCGCAAGAAGAAACGAGCAGAAATGCCGATGTCATCTCTATAGAGAACAGATAGCAGGAATAGCTCATATAAAGCATCTTTTCCGGAATTGCCGATGATTTTTTGCAAAACAATTAAATTAAAACTTAAAAATTGTATAATAATTAAACATTTAATAATTAATGCTAAGCATCTATTTGTTTAAGACAAAATATATATATTTTGAAGCACAAATAATATTTTTCGAGTTAAAGCAATCGAGTCTTAGCATAAATTGTTAAGCGTTAAATATTTAGATCGAACAATTACTTTTAAAAAAATATAGCGTTACTACTATTAATTTACATTGTATTTAAACGTTAAAAAATACGTTAAAAATTATTTAATTTACAAGTACGTTAAGTTACATTGCAAACATAAGTATAATTTATTAAAGTCTTTGTTTATTTTAAATTGTTATTAATAAAATATATTTTGCAATTTTATTATCTTTTTGTTGTTATATTGTTATAAAAAAAAGATTTTTTAGCATATTTTAATAATAATTAATAGATTATTTAAAAATAAGAAGTTTATATTTATAAATTTTTTAAAAGTTAAAATTGTTGTTTAAATCTTTATTAATTTTGTTTGACACATTAAGAGCTTCTTAATTATTATTATTTTCAATAAAGACACTTAATTTATCGCTTATTTTTAACAATATTTTTGCAAAAAATTAGAAATTAAATCTAAATTATTAATTGCGTTTTACTTAGAAATCGACAATTAAATCGAAAATATTAATATTGTTTTTAAGTAATATTTTCGAATATATGTATAATACAATTAAGATAACTAGATTAATTATTTTGTTATTGTCGAATTTGTCGCAAACAATTATACTAGCAAGTTTATTAATTTATTACTTTTTTTTGTTATTAAAGACTATTTGTTACGATTAGATCTAAAGTTATTTATAATTTTTTTTAACAATATTACGTTCGAAGCTTGTTGCAATATAAAAAACGTTAATAAAATTATCAAAAAAATTAAAATTTTGCAAAACTTTCTTTGTTAAAAGCTTATTTAAACTTAAGTTAAATAAATAAAATTTATTAATTGCAAATGTATTGCGATCTCGAAATTCAAAGTTAATAATTAAATTATGTTCGATATTTAAAATATTAAAACAACTCAATTATACAAGTTTTTAAAGTATAAAAATGCAAGTCTTTATAAAATTATTTAAGCAATTAACAATTACGTCTACGAATTAAAACTACTTAAGTTAATAAAGATTTATTTAGTATTTTATTTATAATTTTTGCATTTTAACAAAAGCAAGTCTTTATTAAATTAACAAATTAAGCTTTTGTTGTTTGTTAATATTATTAACAACATTAATAACAATTTCGAATACTACGTTAAAGATATCGAGATATTATAATACAACATGCGCAAAAATAACAATAACGTAAATTTAAATTTAATTGTTACTAATTATAAACGCAAAATGCTACAATATTAAATTCTATTTACGAGCTATATAAACTACAACGATAAATTTAAATAACTAAACTACTTTATAATTAATAATTATTTTAACTTTGTTGTTAACTTCTATTACAAATATCTAAACGCAACGAGATTTTATTAAATATTTAAAACGTCTTCTAATTAAGAATTTAATAAATAGAATAGTTCGCATTTATATGCTCTTGCGTTCTATTATTATTATTGCTAAAACGTTGCTTAATATGTATCTATAGCTTTTATCGTTATATTTAGAATTAATCTCGAAAACGCATTGCTAATATATTATTATTATTAAAAGTTATTTGTTATACATTTGCAATCAAAATTAAATCTAATATATTATTTTATCTCTTGTTGCATTTAACAAGAATTTTAAAAACGCATTATTAATGTATTATTATTGTCGAATATTAGTCAATATATATTTGAGATTCTTGTCGTTATTTCTATAGTGCTTTTGCTAGATATTTTATAATTGTCTCTTTTAAAGATTTTTTAAATTAGAATTGATTTAGCATTTGTAAATATACGTACGATTGCGTATAAATTGTTGTTAAGACACTTTTATATTATTTTCTCTTTTTGTGTTGCAAGTTTAGACAAACGTGTTTAAACATAATTAAAATTTGACAAATTTCGACTTTTCGTTGTTGTTATTCTCTTTATTGTTGTCGATTTCTCTTTTAGATTATATAATTGATTAATCTTTTAAACTCTTTTAGATGTAATTGATTTTTTGTTTTTTGCGTTACGTAACTTAGACTCTCTTCTTAAAGTTAAAGTTAATAATCTTTTGTATTCTCTTTAATTTTTTTACATTTAATATTTTCTTAAAATTTATTTATTCTTTCTCTTCTTTTAATCTTGTTGTCGTTCGACAAATCGCTCGAAACTCGATTTTTACTACTCGACAATTGCTCAATATTTGATTTTCGTTGTTCGACAATTGTTCGATATTTTATTTCGAACATTAAATCGTACTTGATAGACGTACCTAATATTAATCGAAGATAATTGAAGATTAACTAGAATATTATTCGCAACATGCACGTTCTTTGCTTAGCATATTACTATTTTTTGCACATTTTGTTTTAAAATTTTCGATTATTTTTTCTTTATTCGACGAATTTATTCTTTTGTTCGACGCGTATCGAAAACTTCAATTTTGATTGCTAAGTAGTATTCGACATATATTCGACGTTAATCGAAGTTTATATTCGATAAACATCTAAAATCAACTAGAGTTAATTGAAAACGCTAATTGAGAAATTCGACATTGCTTCGCCAAAGCTCGCAAATAAAAGAAAAAAATAGTGTTACAATTCTAGATTAGATAGACTTTGCTCTTCAATTACTCTCTAGATTTTCGCCTTTTAGTCTCGAATATACTACGAATAACGTCTAGCGTCTTGGCACTTATAGTATTTATACTTATTTCTTGTACATAGTTAGTTTTGCATAGCTAGTATTCTCGTCAATCAACTACATACTAGCTATCAAAGCTCTAACACTAATAGTAAGAGCAAGAACTTCAATCTTTTTAGTAATTGGAAGTGCTTTTTTGCCCATAATTTAGATAGATATAAAAATGTAATTGGGGGGAGAATATAAATTTACGCGTTGTTTTGGCGAGATGTGTACTAATGGCAACGAACTTTTGAGCCACCCCTGGCGTAGCGAGGCTAAAAACAATCACCTCTTACTATTGGTTCTTCTCTCTACTAGGGATTGCATGTGTAACAACAATTAACGCGACTCCATTGAGTCGCTTCATCAACCAAGAACGCATTTTGATGAAAATTTGTCTAGAAGTTGTAAACTTTGCCACCAAAGTGTATAGCGACAACGATGTCCTTGCTAGACTTGGTTAGATCTTGTCAAGCTGTGCATTGAACTCCGCTTCGAATCTACTCTTTTCCAAGATTATTTCCTAGTTTAAATCTACAACCAAGCAACAAATTTCGAGGAAACAAGTTATTCGTTTCAAAATTATTTGCGCAAATTAATCAAGCCACATACTTTGGTAACAATGAGCCCTAGCCACTTTAGAAGTGAGTTGCAGAAGTGGGCCTCAATAATCCTAAATGTGTTTTGCGTATAAAATTTAATAGATTGAGCAAACTTTACGCTACAAGTAAATTCTTAGTTTTAAGTGTTAAGTGCCACGAGCATATTTTTAGAGCGCATCGCATTATACCTTGTTGCCAATCGAAATCACAAAATCTAGTGCAGTGTTAAAGCAAATACATACGTCAAGGAAGCTCGTAGAGCCTTCATGTTCATCAAATCGAATGCACGAAAGCTTACTTGAGTCCGAATTTACTTTGCATCTTCGCATAGCTTTAATTGTGAGGACGTGAAGAGCAATGATTCGACCAAATGGGGTTCTTCAAGAGCACCATGACGATCCCCGAGTGAATTCGCTAATATCAAGGCGTGAGGCGCTGCGATATCGTCGCAATGCGACTATTCTAGTAGCAAGGTTCTACAGCCATGTGAAGCTGATTTGTTCTGGGGGATAACGGGAGGCTGTCTTCGCAGTGATAATGGCAGCTGGGCGAATCGAGCTGTTGCGAGTTCAGTCGTCCAAGTAGATCTAGACCTATTCATCGATCGCTGTCTTGCAAGTTAAACTAGTTCTTCTCGTTTAATTACGATGTTGATCATCTTTTCATGCAACGATTGAGTCTACACATGCGTCGCATGTCCTTCCTTCTCCTCTTTTCCTTCTCTTTCTTCCTTCTTTCCAACTTCTCGTGAATACACTCCCTCTTAGCTTTCGCTTCCATCTTTCGAATTCGAGACTCTTCACGTGTGCGTAAGAGCTCGAGAGCTTCGACCTCGTTCTCAGCTTGAATCTTCTTCTTGCTCCTGTATCCTTATGCTTTCTTCGCACTTGAACGGTCATTGCTTACTCTACTCGTACACAGGTGCTGAACTCCCATGGCAGCTTGATCTCTTCATTAAACGAAGAAGCAATACGACGAATACAAAACACGACTGGAAAGATGTTCACGTTATTGGTGAGCACAAGCAATCAAAGGATGACCTCCAAGCTCTATTACTCCAGCCGAGCAGAAAGTACTGGTAATACTTGAGAAAACCAAGATTGTCTATCCACGACCTCATGTCTAGGTCTAGGCCTGCTCCTAAGTTTAAGACATCCCCTAGTCCTAGACTCCCCTTTATAGTTTGGCCAAGACAACAGACTTCGTCGACTCGACCTTCTCTAATGTTGCCTTCTAGGTCCCCATTCTCTCTGCAATAGTAGCTCCAGCTTGAATGACAATATTGGCCATGGCGACCCCCATCCACTTGGGCATTACCTGCCACCAGTGTAAGATCTTAGTGGCGCATATTTGCTAGACCAACAATAAAACGTATTCATTCGAGACATCGATCCCGTGATCAATTTTTATATATATGAAGCTATGCAAGGTACTGGTAGCCAATCTTTTTGAACGAAGAGTAGCCAGTCAAAAAAGACGAAGAGGATGTTAATAGAAATCCCCTTCACAGTCAAGACAGGCTCTTTCCCAGTAAAATCGCAATATCTGCCGATCGTGATCAAATTTCGCCGGTCTACTAATTGATCGTAGTAACATCTCCTTACCAATATTAGAGGTTCTTGATACAGCTCTGCAGGTCCTCGCTGCTGTCCTTCTAAACTCGCAAGGTGAGGGTCAAAATGTCCAACTCAATTTCCATTTGCTTGTAGTGTTCTGTCAAGAGCTCCATCTTGTTTTTAGCGGCATCGCCGAGGCTTCGGGGAGCAATTAGGTCGACGAGCGTGGGTGACAAGTAATCGACGTGAAGGTCGAAAGGCGAGGATGGAGATGAGAGAGTAAGAGGATCGAAAAGAAGAAGACGATGGGTGGAGGGACACGAAGAGAGAAGTCGTTGGGGACGATGGGAAAAGTGGAGCCGCTAAGCAAAGTAGCTAGTTCTGGAGGTCGAGAGAGACGATGATATAAATACATGGCGCCGGACGAGCACCAACTGAGCGAAGATGGCTTGACGATCGAGAGGATCGAGGCGCGCGAGAGTGACCGGGGACGAATAAGGTGACGGGAGAAATCTAGCAAGAAAGCTGTCAAAAGCAGCGTCCAAACCTGCCGAAAACGGCCACCTCTTCGTCGTCCCCTCGTTTAATGTTAGATCGAGGTATAAGGTTTTCCATACTGAGCCACTTAAAAGAATAAGGATCAAGGCTACAAAATGCCCTTCGGTCGATGGTCAAACATTTTCAAGCGCAACAACAAAAATGTATGCTCGCGAGATTATCGCCAAGACCTATTTAGAGTAAAGCTAACAATTCCTAACAAACAACAAACCTACCATCATGGGCAACCTCTACAAAGCCAATTAGTGAATCGCTACCTTGTGAACTTACAGTCCTTGTAGATGGAGTCGATCCTGTTCTTAAGTAGGTGATATCTGCTCATCGTTGTAACAGTCGTTAATCGTTTGATTTTAGTATTGTTGTTGTGCACGAATTAAATGAACATCGTGAGAAGATTTGAACGATGAACGATATCAACTAACTTCGTGACCTACTTCCATCGGATATTCCAAATGCATGCATTCTTAGTTGGGGCTATGATGCCAATACCCATAGCACTTCTCAAATTAGCGCTTAGTATCTCTACGATCACGCAAGAACCTTGGTCTTCGATCTATGCCTAAAGAGGGGATTGACAAAGGTACCATAAACGTGCTTGGAGAGTAATTCTCTTACTTATTATCGACATAGACTCGAACACGCCCTCTCATTTTCGTCGCTCATAGCTTAGGAGGAATAGTTGTCAAAAGTGTAGATTGTCTTAAATGGACTTCAAGAATATAATGTTAATTAGAGCAGGCCCTAATTCACTCTAATGTTGCCCAAGAAGACGCATTAGAAGAGCATCGATCGATCAAACTCTCGACATATGACATACTATTTATGAGAACTCCACATCAAGATAACAGTAAAGCGACTCTTAAGAAGTTGATACTTAAGATAATTTTCATATTCGTGACAATAGACGATAGAATTCTTAAGCATCTTAAACGAGACTTAGAATAACTTCAACAGCAACTTAATCAACATGCGCTAATCAATCGCGACTTTGTTATTAAATTCGTTTACGAAATGTTCTTTACATCGATAGCTTTAAGAAGAACTATAATAATTAATGTTAATCATTTTATATAAACGAAATACTTATCGAATTTAGATTGTGTCGCAAGCTTTAGTTGTCGTATTTAATATTGTAGATGCAAAGTCTATTGCTATATTAGCAAATAATTTTAACATAATTAAGTTTGTCTTTCGTAAAAATAAAGAATATAAAAAGATGTTAGAGCATCTAAAACTATTGATCGAAGAAATACTAAACATTATTAGCGCGCGTTGAGAGAAGCAAAACAGAATAAGAAAAGATATAAAGTTAGCTTTAACATAATATAATAAGAATTCTCGTTTAGATAATAACAATAATTGTAGCTCAAATCAATGCGAAAAAAGATTTTTCGATTCCTTTTAATCTCTTCGAAGTCTCTAAGATAGAACAATTCGTAAATAGAAAGAAAGAACTTACGCTAATTAAAGTAGCATTTTAGAACAATGAATTTCAACGTAGAGTTGTACTTCTACATAAATTAGAAAAGATTAACAAAACTTAACTAATAATTGCATTCGTGAAAGAACACAAAGATGCTTACTCGATTATTTTTTAATTGAACGATAAGAACGAAGACACGTTGAAACAAAGCTTTGTAGATATAACTAAACGTTTACACAACGAGCATTCGTCTTCAATACTACTAAGAACGATTGCAGAGAAAAAGAATGTTAATCAAACTGTTACAATTATGAAACAATAACTTTTAATCAAAGGAAATACTTAATAAATGTTGATTTTCGACAACATCGATAATTCAAAACTCTTTAACATTAATAACTCGCAAGACTACAATATTATGCAATATTTTTCTAAAACGCATTAGAAATTTATTCTTATTATTACAAAATCTTCTTGTTTACAAATTAACAAGATCGTATTTGTTAAAAAGCTTGTTAATATTTAAGAAAACATTACAATCTTAACTTCTATGTTCGAACGAGAAATATCGAATCAAGATATATACGATTATACTAATACAAGAATTGTATAACTAAGTCAATATTAGATTATTATACTATTAAATTAGTTAATTAATTCGATAAGTTTTTACTTGCACTTGCAATAGCAAGAACTTATCTTAATTAAGTTTCGACAAGTTTAAAAAACTATCTTCGTTATTATTAAATTTTATAATTAAAGCTTTAGCAAACAAGTTTAGACTTGTTATTATATAAAGATCGTACTCTATATATTATATAAAATCTATTTCTTAAGTATATATAGAGTTAAAACAAATTAGTTAAAAAGTTGCTGCAACTTTAAACGTATTTTAATAATTAGAATCTCTAATTTTAACTTTTGATTGCAGAAAATAAAGATAGTTCTAAATAATTCTCTACAATAGTTAACGATAAACTAAGCTTTAACAAGTTTATAAGATTATTATATAATTACGTTTTAATCGAATTTCTAAATGTCTCTAATAAATATAATATGCACACTTGTGTTTACGATTAAGTTATGTATGCGTTAATTATTAAAAGAGAAGTTTCGATAACTAAATTAACATTAATGTATATCGACTTAAATGTATTTACAAATAATATTTATAAGTATTAAACAATAGAGCGACAACTTCTTTTGTATGCACGTAAATGTTTAACATCTATTTAAAATAACATTAATTTCAAATTTTAGAATAATTAAAATCTCTTAAACGTTATTTATTATCTAGATTGTCTTTATGCGAATTAGAATAATAAAAAGAAAGTAGAAGATATATATCTGCGAACATTAATTGAAAAGAAAAAGATCTAAATTTTAATTACAAGTTAACACTTGTTACAATTAACAATTTAGAACTTCTGTGCGCGAATTAAGATAAGATAAAAAAGACTAAAAACATGTATTTTTAAACATTAATCAAATATAAAAAGGCTGAAGAATTTGATTATACGTCGACATTTAACACATTTTATAATTTAAAAGTTTTATATAAGAATTAAGATAGAATAATAGAAGTTAAGAACATATATATGCAAGCATTAACTAAATACGAAAAGATTAAAAATCTTAATTACATATTAACACTTAATATAGTCGATAATTTAAAGACCTTATATTTAGTTTAAGACAAAACAATAGAAGCTAAAGATATGTATTTGCGAACATTAATTAAAAAGAAAAAAGTCTAAGATTTTAAGCACACATCGACACTTCGCATAGTTAACAATTTAGAAGCTCTATACTCAAATCAAGATAAATTGAAAGAGATCGAGTTTATGTATTAGCGAGCACTAGAGAGTAAAGAGAAAATGTGAGAATCAAAGCACACATCGACGCTAAACACAGTTCAAAATCTAAGCATTCTCTATGTCAATCAAAGTAAGATAAACAAAGTCAAGGTTATATATTAGCGAGCGCTAGAAAACTATACAAAGACGTGAGAATCGAAGCGTGCATTAACATTAACAATAATTCACGATTTGAGCAATCTCTTTAAAGATTAAGACAAACTTAATTAAAAAGTGCGACATGTGCCTTTATAGCGACGAAAGATATAACGAAGCAGAAAAATTACTTTAACAAGTAACTATAACAAATAAGAGAATAATAAGAGAGAAGCATTCTTTTACATTGATTAGCATAAACAATCTTGCGTCGATATATTGAAATCAAGAACAATAAAAGAAGATAAAAGAACTAAAGATGCAAGTTATAAAAACAAGAAAAAGAATGTTAAAACAAAAGCTTTTAGACACATTAATTAGTATAAATAATCTTGCTCACACTTACGAATTTCAAGATTACATCAACAAAGAAAGTTATTAAATTAATAAAGAAAGTCGTTGAATTAAAGTAATAAAAGTAAATTATTCAAATACTATTGCTTCTATGAACTGTTGAAAGTTGTAAACAACAATATAACCTTTGAATTTAAAATATGTATACAATAAGATAATCTTAATAGCATTCGAATAACATAGAATAGAATAATATTTGTTCGAGCACTAAGCACTAAATATTGTAATAACTTGCTTACTCAAAACTTAAAATTTGACAAAGTCGAACAAAACTTATTAATCATGTAGATATTATAATCATTTCTCGTATAATTCTTAAGATATATTATATTTTAAACAATCGCTTCATTAAACAAATTATCTGAATATAAGATTAAAATATCGCTTTAAGAAGAATTCGCTATAATAATTATAATGTCACTCGTTTACAAACTTGTAAGATTCATCGAGACAAAAGAGACATTAGTAAGTTAACTTTTAATTCGAAACAACTTACTCTTTTAAAACTTCAATCTACAACATTAGTTTTAGAAATTCGAATTTGAAAGACTTCAATTCTAGATTGTTCATTTTAACTTCAATTTGTTAAGTTTTCTAGTTTTTTAAAGTGTTGTGAATTTAGACTTCTTGCAAAGAACGAAGATATATCTGATCGCTCAAAATAGTAATTTATTAAAACAAATTATCGTCGACATTAATTAATAATAATAAATCGAAGATAATAGTTTATAAATTGTTTATAAATGCTCTTTTTATAATTCTTCTTCGACAAAAATAATTATGTTTACTTTACGTATTTAAAATACAAAAATATAAATAAATAAACTATATACGCAAGAAGATTTATACATCTTTGTAATATAATTCTTAACAGTTATAATATTTAATAAAACTAAATTAATTGTTTTGCATTTTAAATGCGAATATTAAATTTTATTATTTAAAGTAAACTTCTTTAAATGTTTTTTAATCTTATTTATTATTTTATTTAATTAACAATATTTAAATATTCGTTTATAATTAACAATATTTAAATATTCGTTTATAATAATAATAATAATAAATTCTTATACTCTTGTAATATCGATTAATTCGATTTATAAGAAATATTATGTTATTTGTATCGAGTAAATAAAACTTTTTGAGATAAAAAATTACTCATTATTTATGTAATTGCTTTGCGTAGTCGATACAATAAGTTTTAAGTCTATATATCAAATTTGTTTACGTTAATCGCACGTTAAAGAATAAGTACATTAATTACTTTAAATTGTCTTAAAAGCTTTGTTTTTATTATTATTCTTATAGTTGCTCTAAGACTCTTCGCAATTGCGACAATTTTTTAATAATTTAAAGAGTTAACATTATATAACATTGTTAAACATAAATATATTCAATTTATACAATGCATAAATATATATCTCGCAATTTGATAATTGTATTTGTAGTTGCATTGTAAATTGTTTACATTTAAAACGTTTTTAAAGTGCAAATAAATATTAAGATTTATACATTTAATTTTAATATAAATTGCAAAAATATTCTTTGTCTTTTAAAGATCTTTGCGCATTTTTATTGTTTTGTTGCTTAAATGCAATCTTTGTGCTAAGATTGCGTTAATGTTTGCGATATATATTATATACTTATTTTATCGTTGCTTTTATTAATCTTTGTAATATTGTATTATTGCAATATTGTTATTTGTTAAGATTGTAAGAAGAATACTTTGCTTGTATGTTAATTGTGTCTTCGTATTCTCTTAAATATTATTATTTAAAAGAATTGTTTTTCTATAAATAAATAAGCAAGAAATAATTCGATTAATTTTTGTTAATCGAGTATGTATTAATTTATATGCTTGTTTGTTTTTCTATGTTCGATCAATAATTTAACTTCGTAGTATAACTTTATCTTGTAATATATTTAAATAAACATATAACAAGTTTATATATATTTTTGCTTTTAGTGTTTTAATGCTTGTTTTTTTAAATGTTTTAATTATATAACGCAAAGTTTGATTTTTAAGTATTTCTAGTTTGCATTCTTTGTTCGACAATGTTTCTTTCTTGTTTTGTTAATATTAAACTAATACTTTAAATACAATTTTTAATTTTATTATTGTTAAATAAACTTGTTTCGCTTTTAAGAAAATTGTTTTTTATATAAAGATATTAAGTCGATTTAGTACTAGTATTCTTGTAACGTAATTTGCTTTTATTTGTCGAAGATACGCATTTTATTGTAGTTTTATATTTAGTTAAACTTTTAAAACGCGCACTTTTAATTTTAATTTAATAATCGAGTTATCGATTTGTATATTAATTGTTATATCGAATTTCTTTAATTTTTTGATAAAGTATATAAGTTTATACTTTTTAAATACAAATTTTGCATTATAAGTGCGAGCTTATTTCTTGCAAATCTTATATATTTTGTTTAATATTTTGCAATTTTCTTCAATTGATTTATTGTAGATTAAAATATTAATATTATTTATAAATTTAAATACTTTTATTTTAATTTTTAATGTCTTGCACTTTTCAATCAAACTTGCGTTAAAAAACAAGAAGAAAATTAATAAAATAAAAGCTTGAAATATGTTTGCGTATACTTTGCGTATAACGTTTTTTTGTTTATTAAATAATAATAATGTCTTGCAATCTTTTAAAAAGTTGCGTATTTATTTAATAATATAACTAAATATTTTTTTTATCTTTAATGTATATAAAAGTCTAATATATAAAACTTAATTAAACATTTAAACAACATTTAAACTTAACATAAATATTATATATTTAATTTTACTATCTTATACTACGTGCATTTAATTAATTAGTAAATTTAATATTAAGATTACAAAACAATTGCGTCTTGTTTTAATTTAAGTATTAAATAATATATAATAAGTCTTTGCAATATTACTTAGTCTTTTAATTATAATTGATTTTAAAACTTTGCTTATAATATTTAAAAAAACAATAAGTTGATATATCTTTAAGTTAATATAGTTGCTTTTCTTCAATTTGTGTAATACTATTGTTTGAGTTTTTTTAAATTGCTTCGAGTAATACTTGTATATTACATATGCATTGAACAAATATATTAATACTAAGATTAGTTCTTTAAGATCGATTTAAAGTATTTTGTTTAAAATTTTTAAAACATTTGATATTTTGTCGATTTTTACTCTTTTAATTGCTTGTTTTATTTTATCTTTTGTAATATATAAGTTAAATAATATTGCTAATAATATAAATAAATCTACGATATTGTTGACGTTTGTCTAAGAAAGTAAAGAAAAGAACTTTTCTTGTAGTATTTTAATTTTTTTTCAAACGTTGTTGTTATGCAATTACTATTGTTTAACTTTAATAATAAAAATTAAAAAAGTTTTTTAAATAGTTGACTCTTTGTTTTAACTTATTTTGCAAAGCATTATATTAACTAAAATGCGTTACTTAACTTATGCATTTGCAATCTAAAGTAAACGCATTTTCTTTGTTGAATAATTTTGCTTTTGTAATTATTATGCTTTAAATATTTATTTTACGCATTTAAAGTATCTTGTGTTTTTTATACAACTTGTAATTATTTTGATTCTTTTATTGCATTAGAGTAGTTTTGATTTTAAAAGTCTTTTGCTCGATTTGATAACTTTGTTATAAAAGTAAACTTCTTAATAACTTTCTATAATACTTTAATAATCTCGCATACTTTGTCGTTTATTGTAGTTTTATTAATTAGAGAACAATTCAAAGATAAGAATATTTGTAGATAAATACTTAGTGCTTTCTTATTTATTTTCTTTTATAATCAATAAACTATAAGTTGAATTAAGATCGTTTGTAGATATAGCTTTGTAATAATCGAAAGATAATTTAAACTCTAATGCAAATTAATGTGTACTTCGCATTTGCATATTATAGATTATACTTTCTTGCTATTAAAGATTAGATTAATTGTTGTAAATTAATTATAAGCTTCGCGAGTAATAGTGTCTAACTCTAGCAACAATTTTAGCTTCGCATTGATAATAATATCTAGTAGTATATCGATTGCTACGTATCTAGATGTTATAATATTCTCTATAAGCTATAGAGCTAGCCTTACGATAGAACTTGACACTCGAGCTATTTAGACTCTTACACACTTATATAGACGAATTCAATTTCTTTACCCATCAAATATATAGTACATCATAATATTCCGTAACACTAGAGTAGCATCTGCGTCTCTCTTAATAAGAATAATATAGATTGAAATCTCTTACAATTATTTGTTCGCAATTATCTTTAAGTACTTTGCTTATACGTAAAATAATCGACAATCTCTTCGTAAATATATAGAATAGAGAGTATAAATTATAAACGTTTAAAAGTTGTAGCGTCTATATTTTATTGTTTGCGTTGCAGTTTAAAATTCTAATTAAGCAAATATCTAGTTCGACTATTTCTATTATTTATTAATTAGATTTTAAGCGCTTGTTAATATATATGTATATTCTTAACTAAAAAGACACATTTTTTACTAAATAAAAGAAATTGTGCGTTGTATTAAATATTTGCAAGTTGTTAATATTGCAATCTTGCTCTTATATAATTACTATATTAAATTTGCAAATTTTGTTATTAATTAAAAAAAGTTTTTGAATTTTTAATAACTTTCTAATATTGTATTGTAAAATTTATAAAAAGAACTATTTTATTATAATGTTATTTGCAATTGTTGTTAACTTTACGATAAAAAGACTCTTTGTATACTCTTAGTTACTAAGAGTTTATCTTGTTTGCGTTTTTAATTTTGTTTATTTCTTGTTTTCTCTAAGTTGCTATTTATGCAAATGAAAAGATTAACTTGTTTCTTTTTAACTTTTACTATCTATTACGTTAACTTTTCTTAACTGCGTAATTTTAATATAATTAGCGCTAAGTTTAAGAATTTTGTTAAATCGAACAAGTTTGTTGAGTTTGTAAAGTTTACTAAGTTTATAAAGCTCAATAATTGTAAAAAGAGTATATAATTAAATTTAAACACTTTAAAATATTTAAACAATTTATTTTTATAAATTTCAAATAATTGTTTTATTTATTGTTGTTATTTGACGCAAATGCGTTTTTAAAGTTCGTAATTATTATTGCAATTAACGCAATATCTTTTATTTAAAAGTGTTATATATATCTTAATATAATATTTATCTATATACTTAACGCAACGTTAATCTTTTTTCTAGAATTTAATTATATAATTAAATTTAAAGCATTTAAAGTATTGTGTAGTGCAATAGTTCTTTTTAAACAATTTATATTCGCATTCTTAATACAAGTTTAATATACTTATATTTATTAATTAATTTATTATTGCTTTAATTGTTATCTTTATAATAAGCAATAAGTAAGTTTTTTCGCTCTTTATTATCTTTTTAAGTTAGACTATTTATAAAAAATTTAAATTCTTATAAAGTCTTGCGTTGTTATTTGTTAAATTTTTAATAATTATTTTTTGATTGTTTATATTTATTGTAATGCGTATTTTATATATTAATATTGCGAAGCTTTAACGCGTTATATATGCAAATTTTGCAATTTTTTTTGTTTATACTTGTAACTTTTTTAAATTTGTTTAAACTTTTAAATTAATTGTATGCAAAACAATATTATTGTTACTTAACTTGCGAAATAATATAATTAGTTCTCTTTATCTAATAACGCATTTTTTATTCTTTGAAGAATCTACTTAGTAATCTTTTTTTGTATTTCTTTTATTTCTTCTTTATTTGCAATCTTAATTATAATCTTTTGTCTTTTGCGAAATAACAATAAATTGCTCTTAAAACGTTGCTTCTTAATTGTTATTTCTTCTCTTATTATATTTGTTTAAGACGTAATTTTTAATAAAAAGTATATATTTTCTTAAGTTTGTAATTGTTTATTAAATAATTAAACTAACATTTTTAGTTTTTATATATTCTTCGCAATAAACGCGTTTTGATTTGCGTAAAGTTTTTCTTTCAAATTGTATTATAAATATTGAATTAATCTTAATATTATTTCTTTTTACAAATAATTTTTGCTTATTTCTTTCTTTAACGTTAATATTTTTATTAAAAGATTTATAATATTAACAATATTTTCTTTATTATTGCGTAAGTATTTTAATCTTGCGTTTTTTTTTTTTTTACAACAAGTTAATATTACTTGCAATTGATTTAAAACTTGCATTGTTGTAACTTATATAACTTATTATTATTTAATTGTCTTTTAAATTTATTTTGACTTGTTTATAATATTCTTTTTCAAGATTTATTATACGCATTTTGTAATTGTTTTCTTATTTATAATAAACTTTATATTTATTATTTAAATAAAATATGTATTAAATAAATTTGCATATTATAGAAAAATAATCTTTAACGTTATTATTATATTTTTTAAAAATAATTTGTAATTTCTCTTCTTTAAAGATAAATCTTAATTTGTTACAACGTTAAATTTTCTGTTAATTGCAAAACGTTGTTTTAGTTTTAATAATAATAATTTTTTAAATTAACTTCTTCTTCTTTGTTAAATTTATCGTTAATTTACAAATTAACTAAACAATAAAATCTTATTTTAAAATGTTGTATTTAAAAAACTATATAAGATTAATATTATTTATAAACTTTTAAATAAATGTAAAGAATTAAGAATTAAAGATTATTGTGTTTGTTTTTTAAAAATATTTCTTTTAAACTTTTTCAATTATGTTACTTCGTAATTAAGTTTTAAAATAATTTTAATAAATCTTAGTTTATTTCTTCTTCTTGTAAAGATAATCTTCTTTAAATATTTCTTTTGCTATATTAATAAATTTAAAGTTTTTTCTTTTAAATCTTTTAATAAAATTCTTATTTTTAATTTGATTTAATTTGATTTGATTTAAATTTTTATATTTTTGTAATATTAATTATCGACTTATAAGGAAAACTATGTTATTTGTATAAACGAAAACTCTTTAAGAAATAAAATTGTTTCGACAATACAACAACTTTTTATTGTCGAACTTTGTTAGTTTTGAAACAATATATTAAATAAGTTGATTTATAACTTTTATTTAACATATAACTAGTAAACTCTTAATAAGAGTATTTGTGCTATTTAATTATGTTGCATTATTCTTGTTCTACTCTTTATTAATAAAATTTTATATAACGATATTTTAAATTCGATAATTAGATTTGTTGTATTTGTAATATTTATAATTGTATTGTTAAATACTATATTTTCTTGTTTAATAATTGTTATTTATTTAATAGAAAAATATATATTAAAAGAAAAACGCGTACAATAATAAAATAATAATAATTATATTAAGACTTATTTTTTTCTTTTGATTTAACTTATATTACGCAAATGTTAAATAAATTGTTAATATAAATATGCAATTACAATTGTTTAATATTTAACTTTAATTAATAAAAGAGAAAACATTCTAATTATTCTTTTGCGTTCTTAATTTTTTACGTAGATAAATATATAATTTAATGTTAAGTAAAGAAAATAAGTTTAAGTTTTCTTAATATATTAGTATAATTAACGAGTTACTACTTTTTTAAATACTATAATTATAACTTTTACAATAAGATTTTTATTTTATTTAATATTTTTTTATTAATTACTTAATAATTTGTCGATATAATAAAGAAGTATTTTAATATATTAATACAATTAATAATTGCATTTTTTTTAATTACTTGCAGTTACAACTTTTAAACTCTTTATTTAAGTTGTTTAATATTAAATTCTTTTTTATTTCTTATTAACATCAATATGTTATTAATTCTCTTCGTAAATTAATTGTAATTGTTAAAAAAAAAATTGTTGCATAAATAAAAATTTTGTATAATCGACTTTTCTACTTATACAAATTTTTAACTTTGTACAAATTGCGTTAAATTAAAATCTTTAAACTCTTTTAACTTTTATTTAAGAATAGAAACAAAAGATTCGTAGTCAATATTATATACAAATAAGTTTTGTTGTTAATCAAAATTAAATTAATTTAAAATAATTTATTTAAGTTTAAATAAAATAATAAATTTAAATAAATTAATAGATTATAATTCTTATAATAATAATAATAAATTTTTACACTTTTGTAATATCGATTAATTCGATTTATAAGAGACGTTATATTACTTGTATCGAGTAAACAAAACTCTTTAAAGTAGAAAATTACTTACTATTTATACAATTGTTTTACGCAATTAATGCAATAAGTTTTAAAACTATATATTAAATATATTTGCGTTAATTGTATATTAAAAAATAAGTATATTAATTACTTTAAATTGTTTTAAAAATTCTATTTTTATTATTATTTTTGTAATTGTTTTAAGACTCTTTGCAATTGCAACAATTTTTCGATAATTTAAAGAATTAATATCTTGTAATATTGTTAATCGCAAATATATTTAATTTGCGCAATATATAAGTATATGCTTCGCAATTTAATAATTATATTTGTAGTTATATTATACGTTGTTTACATTTAAAACGTTTTTAAAATACAAATAGATATTAAGATTTATATATTTAATTTTAATATAAGTTGCGAGAATGTTTTTTACTTTTTGAAGATTATTATGTATTTTTATTGTTTTATTGCTTAAATGTAATTTTTGTGTTAAAATTGCATTAATATTTGTAATGCGTCTTATATATTTGTTTGATTGTTAATTTTATTAATCTTTATAATATTGCGCTATTATAATATTGTTATTTGTTGAAATTACAAAACGTTGTTTGCATCTTAATTATATCTTCGCATCTTCTTATATACTAGTATTTAGAAGTATTGTTTTTTTAAAAATAAATAAGCAAGAAATAATTTAATTGATTTTTATTAGTTAAGCGTATATAAGTTTGTATACTTGTTTAATTATTTGCGTTCGATTAATAACTTAACTTTATAATATAATCTTATCTTGTAATATATTTAAATAAATATATAACAAGCTTGTATATATTTTTGTTTTTAAAGTTTTAATGTTTGTTTTTTTAAATATTTTTATTATATAATGCAAAGTCTAATTTTAAAGTATTTTTAGTTTGCATTCTTTGTTTAATAATTTTTTTTTTGTTTTGTTAATATTAAACTAATACTTTAAATATAATTTTTAATCTTATTATTATTAAACAAACTTATTTTGTTTTTGAGAAGATTGTTTCTTATGTAAAAATATTTAATCGATTTAATACTAATATTTATATAACGTAATTTGCTTTTATTTATTAAAGATATATATTTTATTACAATTTTATATTTAATTGTACTTTTAAAATACGTATTTTTAATTTTAATCTAATAATTAAGTTGTCGATTTATATATTAATTATTATATCGAATCTTTTTGATTTTTTAATAAAGTATATAAGTTTATACTTTTTAAATGCAAATTTTGTATTATAAATGCAAGCTTATTTTTTACAAATCTTATATGTTTTGCTTAGTATTTTGCAGATTTTCTCAATTAATTTGTTGTAAACTAAAATATTAATATTATTTACAAATTTAAGTATTTTTATTTTAATTCTTAATGCTTTGTATCTTTCAATTAAACTTGCGTTAAAAAACAAGAAAAAAATTAATAAAACAAAGAATTCTTAAAATTTGTTTGTATATATTTTACGCATAACATTTTTTTGTTTATTAAATAGTAACAATGTTTGGCAATTTTTTAAAAAGTTGCTTATTTATTTAATTATATAACTAAATATTCTTTTTATTTTTAATATATATAAAAGTTTAACGTACAAAAATTAATTAAATGTTTAAGTTATATTTAAATTTAATATAAATATTACGTATTTAATTTTGCTATCTTATATTGCGTAAACTTGATTAATTAATAAATTTAATATTAAAATTATAAAACAATTGCATTTTGTTCTTATTTAAGTATTAAATAATATATAATAAATTTTTGCAATATTGTTTAATTTCTTGATTATAATTAACTTTAAAGTTTTGTTTATAATATTTAAAAATACAATAAATTAATATATTTTTAAGTTAATATAGTGCTTTTCTTCGACTTGTATAACATTATTATTTAAGTTTTTTTAAATTGTTTCGAATAATACTTGTGTATTATGTATGCGTTAAACAAATGCGTTAATACTAAAATCAATTTTTTAAAATTAATCTAAAGTGCTTTGTTTAAAATATTTAAAATATTTAATACTTTATCGACTTTTACTCTTTTAATTGTTTACTTTATTTTATTTTTTATAATATATAAGTTAAATAACATTGTTAATAATATAAATAAATTTGCAATATTGTTAATATTTGTTTAAGAAAGTAAAAAAAAAAACTTTTCTTGCAATATCTTAGTTTTTTTTCAAATATTGTTGTTATACAATTATTATAGTTTGGCTTTAGTAACAAAAACTAAAAAAGTTTTTTAAATAATTAACTTTTTGTTCTAACTTATTTTGCAAAACATTATATTAACTAAAATATTTTGTTTAACTTATATATTTGCAATTTAAAATAAGCGCATTTTGTTTATTAAATAATCTTGTTTTTGTAATTATTATATCTTAAATATTTATTTTATATATCTTAAGTATTTTGTGTTTTTTATGCAATTTGCAATTATCTTAATTTCTTTATTGCTTTAAAATAGTTTTAATTTTAAAAATTCTTTGCTTGATTTAACAACTTTGTTATAAAGATAAACTCTTCAATAACTTTCTATAATACTTTAATAATCTTGCATACTTTATTATTTATTATAATCTTATTGTTTAAAGTATAATTTAAAGATAAATATATTTATAAATAAATATTTAATATTTTTGTATTTATTTTCTTTTATAGTTAATAAGTTACTTATAAGTTAAACTAAAATTGTTTATAAATATAACTTTATAACAATTGAAAAATAATCTAATCTTTAATACAAATTATTGCATATCTTGCACTTATATATTATAAATTGTATTTTTTTGCTATTAAAGAATAAATTGATTGTTGTAAATTAATTATAAGCTTCGCAAATAGTTATATCTAATTTTAATAACAATTTTAACTTTGTATTAATAATAATATCTAGTAAAATATTAATTGTTGCGTATCGAAAGTAATATTTTTATCTTTCTTAATAAAAGTAATATAGATTAAAATCTTTTATAACTAGTTGTTTGCAATTATTCTTAAGTAGTTTACGTATATATAAAATAATTAATAATTTCTTTGTAAATATATAAAACAACAAATATAAATTATAAATATTTAAAAATTGTAATATTTATATTTTATTACTTGTATTGCAAGTTAAAATTTTAATTAAACAAATATTTAATTTAATTATTTCTACTACTTATTAATTAGATCTTAATTACTTGTTAATATATATATATATTCTTAACTAAGATAATAAATTTTTTACTAAATAAAAGAAATTGTAAATTGTATTAAATATTTGCAAACTATTAATATTATAATCTTGTTTTTATATAATTATTATATTAAACTTGCAAATCTTGTTGTTAATTAAAAAAAGTTTCTAAATTTTTAATAAGTTTTTAATATTATATTGTAAAATTTGTAGAAAGAATTGTTTTATTATAGTATTTGCAATTATTGTTAATTCTACAATAAGAAAACTTTCTATATATTTTTAGTATTTAAGAGTTTATCTTATTTGTGTTTTTAATTTTGTTTAGTTGTTATTTTGTTTAAGTTGTTATTTACGCAAAAGAAAAGATTAACTTATTTCTTTTTAATCTTTATTATTTATTATATTAATTTATTTTAATTGCGTAATTTTGTTGTAATTAACGCAAAGTTTAAAAAATTTGTTAAATTAAATATGTTTATTAAAGTTGTAAAGTTTGTTAAATTTGTAAAGTTTATTAAACTTATAAAGTTTATTAAGTTTAAAAAACTTAATAATTGCGTAAAGAATACGCAATTAAATTTAAATATTTTAAAATATTTAAACAATCTATTTTTATAAATTTTAAATAATTGTTTTATTTGTTATTGTTATTTAACGCAAATACGTCTTTAAAGTTCGTAACTCTTATTACAATTAATACAACATTTTTTATTTAAAGATATTGTATATATCTTAATATAATACTTGTTTGCGCATTTTATATAGCATTAATCTTTTTTATAGAATTTAATTATATAATTAAATTTAAAATATTTAAAATATTGCGTAATTTAACAATTCTTTTTAAACAACTTGCAATCGTATTCTTAATATAAGTTTAATATACTTATATTTATAAATTAATTTATTATCGCTTTAATTACTATCTTTATAATAAATAATAAGTAAATCTTTTTGCTCTTTGTTATTTTTCTAAGTTAAATTATTTTAAATTATTGAAATTTTTATAAAGTCTTGCATTGTTATTTATCAAATTTTTAATAATTATTTCTTAATTGTTTATATTTATTGTAATATACATTTTATATACTAATATTACAAAGCTTTAACGTATTATATATATTAATTTTGCAATTTTTTTTACTTATATTTATAACTTTTTTAAAGTTATTTAAGTTTCTAAATTAATTGCGTGCAAAACAATATTATTGTTACTTAACTTGCAAAGTAATATAATTAAATTTCTTTAATCTAATAATATATTTTTTATTTTATATAAAATTTGTTTAGTAGTTTTCTTTTATATTTTTTCTATGTCTTTTCTATCTATAATTTTGATTATAATTTCTTATTTTTTGCAAAGTAACAATAAATTGTTCTTAAAACATTGTTTCTTAATTAATATTTTTTCTCTTGTTATATTTATTTAAGATATAATATTTAATAAAGAATATATATTTTTCTAAGTTTATAATTGTTTGTTAAATAGTTAAATTAATATTTTTAATTTTTGTATATTCTTTATAATAAATGTATTTTAATTTGTATATTGTTTATTTTGCAAATTGTATTGCAAACGTTAAATCAATCTTAATATTATCTTTTTTTACAAATAATCTTTGCTTATTTTTTTCTTTAACGTTGATATCTTTATTAAAAGATTTATAATATTAACAATATTTACTTTGTTATTGCATAAATATTTTAATCTCGCGTTGTTGTTTTTTTGTAACAAGTTAATATTGTTTACAATTGTTTTAAGACTTGCATTGTTGCAACTTATATAACTTATTATTATTTAATTGTCTTTTAAATTTACTCTAACTTGCTTGTAATATTCTTTTTCAAGATTTATTATATATATCTTATAATTGTTTTTTTATAATTCTTACATAAAGATTAATAATATTGTAAAATTATTAAATATTGTATTTAATATAGTAATAGAAAATAATATAAAATTACTTAAAACTAAAATTACAATTAATAAAGAAGTATTAAAGATAATTATTAAATAGTTAACTTTCTTTTCTTTATTATAAGAAGAATTTAATAATTAAAATATTATAAATATTAAATTATTAATATTCTTTTTATTAAATATGTTAAATTATTAATTAATAATATTGATTTATTTATACTCTTTGCAACATTAAAAATAATCGACTTATAAGAAAAACTATACTATTTATATAAACGAAAACTCTTTAAGGAATAAAATCGCTTTAACAATACAATAACTTTATTGTTATTAAGTTTGTTAGTTTTAAGACTATATATTAAATTAGTTTGATTTATAGTTTCTCTTTAACACATAACTCGCAAACTCTTGATAAAGGTGTTTGTGCTATTTAATTATATTGCATTATTTTTACTTTGTTCTTTATTGTCGATATTTTATACAACAATATTTTAAATTTTATGTTAAACTTATTGTACTTGTAATATTTGTAATTGCAATGTCAAATACTATGTTTTCTTGCTTAATAATTGTTATTTATTTAACAAAAAAATATGTAATAAAAGAAAGACGCGTACAATAAGAAGATAAAGTGTAATTGTATTAATAAATTTATTTTCTTCTCTTAATTTAACTTATGTTACGTAAACGTTAAATAAATTTGTATAAATATACAATTGCAATTGTTTAATGTTTAACTTTAATCAATAAAAGAGAAAACATTTTAATTGTTTTCTTATGTTCTAGATTTTTCACGTAGTTAAATATATAACTTGACATCAAGTAAAGAAAATAAGTTTTAATTTTCTCAATATATTAACGTAATCGACAAGTTATTACTTCTTCGAGTATTGTAATTACAACTTTTATAATAAGATTTCTCTTTTATCTAATATCTTTTTATTAATTACACGATAATTTGTTGATATAATAAAGAAACGTTTTAATATATTAATATAATTAATAATTGCAAATTTCTCGATTATTTGTAGTTACAACTTTTAAACTCTTTATCTAAGTTGTTTAATATTAAATATTTTTTTATCTTTTACTAATATCGATATGTTATTAGTCTTCTTCGTTGATTAATTGTAATTGTTAAAAAGAATATTGTCGTATAAGTAAAAACTTTGCACAATTAACTTTTCTATTTATGCAACGTTTTAACTTTATACAAACTATGTTAAATTAAGATCTTTAAACTCTTTTAACTTTTATTCCAGAATAAAAATAAAAGATTTGTAGTCAATGGTACGTACAAATAAGTTTTGTTGTTAATCTATATTAAATTATTTTAATAAAGATTATTAATAAAGAGAATATTAATAATTTAATATTTATAATGTTTTAGTTATTAAATTCTTAATCGATAATAAAATTTATTTGTATATAATATTAATTACAAATCTTTTGTTTCTATTCTTGAATAAAAGTTAAAAAAGTTTAAAGATCTTAATTTAATATAGTTTGTACAAAGTTAAAATATTGCGTAAGCAAAAAAATTAATTATACAAAATTTTTATCTATGCAACAATATTTTCTCTAATAGTTACAATCGATTTACGAAGAGAATTAATAATATATTAATGTTAATAAGAAATAAAAAATATATTTAATGTTAAACAACTTAAATAAAGAGTTTAAGAGTTGTAATTGCGAGTAATCAAGAAATTTACAATTGTCGATTGCGTCAATATATTAAAACGTTTCTTTATTATATTAACAAATTGTTAAGTAATCAATAAAAAAATATTAGATAAAATAAAGATTTTATTGTAAAAGTTGTAATTACAATACTTGAAGAAGTAATAACTTATTGATTATATTAATATATTGAAGAGACTTAAGCTTATTTTCTTTATTTAACGTCAAGTTATATATTTATTTACATAAAAAATTAAAAACGTAAAAGAATAACTAAAACATTTTCTCTTTTATTGATTAAAGTTAAATATTAAACAATTGCAATTGCATATTTATATTAACAATTTATTTAATATTTATATAATATAAGTTAAATTAAGAGAAAAAAATAAGTTTTAACACAATTATTATTATTTTATTATTGTACGCGTCTTTCTTTTAACATATATTTCTTTGTTAAATAAATAACAATTATTAAGCGAGAAAATATAATATTTAATAGTACAATTATAAATATTATAAGTGCAACAAGTCTAATTATTAAATTTAAAATATTGTTGTATAAAATTTTATTAATAAAGAATAGAACAAGAACGATATAATATAATTAAATAGTATAAATACTCTTATTAAGAGTTTATTAATTACGCGTTAAATAAAAACTATAAATCAATTTATTTAATATATTGTCTCAAAATTAATAAAGCTTAACAACAAAAAGTCGTTGTATTGTCGAAGCGATTTTATTTCTTAAAAAGTTTTTATTTATACAAATAACATAGTTTTTCTTATAAGTTAATAATTGATATTACAAGAATATAAGAATTTAAATTAAATTAAATTATCAAATTCTTCTTACAATAAAAAAAAGAAAGTTACATCGACGTTTTATTTTGTCGCTCAATTCTAAGCAACTAGTGCGACTTCTATTATAACACTAGTAGAGCACAAGAGCAAAGACTAGCTACTAGAGCTTATTTTGCGCTCTAAGCTTTCTCTATCTATTATCTAAGCATCTCTAAGCTTAATCGAGCAACTTAATTAAGTAATAACGTTGTTCGTATCGCAAATTAAATTGTTTAATTAAATTAACATATTTAATCAAAAACTCGATTCAATTTGTTAAAGAATTTACAATAAATTAACATAATAAACAAACAAAATAATTATCAAATACTTGCATTTCTAAGCTTAGATATTAATACTTTAAAGTCTTTAATTTTACTTTGTATTACATTAATAAATTGTTTAACTTATAATACGCGTTTATAAACAAAAGCGTCTTAATTTATATATTTAAAAATTAAGTTAAACATCTTTGTTATAACAAATACAACAATAACATTATTTTTTATTTTATGTTTTGTATTTTAATATAAACAAAACTTGTTTAATTTCGTCTTTAATATTCGCGTTTATAATATTTTTGTTTTTATAAATAGATTTTTGTTTATATTGTTTGTTGCTATAAATTTATTTGCATAAATTATATTTGTATTAAATTTAAAACTTTTACGTTAATAATTGTCGCTTATTGCTTATAAAATTTTGAGTATTTTATTATTAAAACGCAATATTATTGCGCTTAAATCTTTATTTAGTTCGAGCTCTCTTTATAGTACGTTGTCAATTATTTGTTTTATTAAACTTTATTAATAAATTACAATTACACAATTAACTTAATCTTCTTAATATATTTTTTTTCGATATATTTTATTCGATACAAAGCTTGCTTATTTTTCTTTTTTATATTTTTTTTTTAAATATTTTGCAAACTTAATTATTAGCAACAAATGTATTTTGTTTGTACTAATACTTTTAATTGTAATATAGCATTCTTTAGTTATATTATTTATATATTATTTTAATAATATATTTAGAATTTCGAACAAACAAATTCTTTATAAATTGAGAACAAAATAGCGTAATATTATAGAAATTTTTTGTAAACATTATTAACGTCTTTGTATATAAATAAGATTTAATAGTTATATATTTTCTTTTAATTTTAATAGTATTTTAAGTAACATTTGTTACAAGTGTAAATTTAGATTTAATTTATTTATTTTTTGTCAACGAAAATAATTGTATTAAGAGAGATTGAAAAAGTATTGTGCGAACGCGCTATTATTTAATTTTATAATTGTCGAAAATATATAATAGTAAATTTAATGTAAAAATAAATAAAAAAAGCAAAACATATTTTTCGCAAACAACTTTAGCGAAAGTTATTAAATTTACGCTAATTTAATATAACAACTTAGATTATTCTTCGCTATAAAAAGAGTAAAATCTTGTATATTTAATTCGATTTTTAATAACATTAATTTAATTATATAATAAGCATTTTTGTTTTTAACAACGCTATTACAAATTTAATTTAATATATTTGTTCTTAAAGCAATGCTTCAAATATAATAAATTATAAAAATTAATTTCTTATTGTTCTTTAACAATTTCTATTTACTTTGTATATAGATAACACAAGCAATAGCATTTTGAATCTTATAAATTACAAATTTATTTTAACTTGTTTAAGTACTTCTAATTTCGCATTAATTTATTTCTAGGCTAATCGTTCGAGTCGGTTTTTCTCCAAAATCTATAATTCGACCCGAAAGTTATACCTAATTAGGCCAAGTTTTAACCTAATATAGTTATTATTTTTATAATTTATGCAATTCGGTTCCAACTATTGGAACCGAGCGGTTAGTCTATTTATTTCTTCGTTGTTTAAATTTAGTTTTTAATAAAATTTTCGTTGTAACAAGTATTATATTAGTCTTAATCAAAATATATATTAAGATTAAATATAGATTTTTTTGAAAAGTTTATTTTAATTAATATTATGTAAACGCTTTAAAGAACATTGTTTACATTGTAAATTCGTTAATTGTTAATAGTTTGCAAGATTTTTGTATTACTTTTTAACTAAAGCTTTAACTACAATATGTCGTTTAATTTATTTAACTTTTTTTCGTTGCGTTATTTGAGAACGTTTAAGAACGTCTTATTATTATTTTTTTTTCAATTTTGTTTGTCTCTTCTTTTAGAATTTATAATAAACAAAATAAGTAACAATTGTTCAATAAAGCGCCCTTTATATATTGATAACAATTTGACAATATATCGCTCTTTTAAGAAGAATTTCTAAAATTATATATAATTTTGTTGCTAAACATTAATATAATTGTTTTAAGCTTTTAAACAACGCAATATCTTTTTTATTTGCTAATCGAATTTATTAGAATTATGCGCATTAACTTTAAAACAAATTATCGAAACATATATGTACATAAAGCATTTCTTAACTTAAGAGTTTTTTTTTTTAAATTTATTTGCGTAAGTCGATTGCGAATATCACAAAAACAAAATAATTACTTTTGAATTATTTATATTGCTAAATTTTATTATTTCGTTTCAATTTATTTAAATCGTTTAAACAAATTCGTTGTTAACGCACAAATATAATTGTTATTAAAATTAGTTTTTTTAATTTAATAAACTAGCAAATCTAATTAAGAGTTTTAATATATATAGAATTGTAATTGCTTTATCTAATATTTAAGATTGCTTAATTAAAAAATATTTATTTTTAATTGTCGAATTTTGTTAATGTTACAAAATAAAAAATTTGTAATTTTAAAACAATTTTTGATTAAACTTCGATTAAAGTTTTTTTGTACTTAATTTAACTATTTATTGTTAGAAAAATTACTTTTCTTGAGTTGTATATATATATTTAATTTATAAATTTCGAAGATTTGTTAATACAAAAATAAAAATTCTTTATTAAATATATATAAGCGTGTTCGTTGTTCTTAATATTAAAGTTGTTAATTATGTTAAATTTTTTAATAAACTTCTTATAGTAACTAATAACGTGAAATTTAGATATATTAAAATAAGTTTCTTTTGTCTTTATATTTATTAATTAATATTTGACAAATATCTTCTTTAATATGTTGAATTGTTCTCGCATATATTGCATGTATAACAAGATTGTTTTGTTATAAAAGTAATACGTCTTAAGTATTATAAGATTAATTATCGATTTTGTCGCATAAATTGCGACTAAGACGTAATAACAAAACAATAATGTTATAATTGTTATTAATTGATAAAGAATAACGCTTTGTTTAATTTCGATTTATTGTTAAACTTTGCTAAAATGCTTAAAAGTGCGCAAATTAAAAATCTTAAAAATTGATTCAAAGCTTTAGTTTAATTTGAATATAATATTTGTTTCTTTTACTTTTTTGTTTTTGTAAATATATTTATAAATTGTTTTAGTTCAAGAAATAACGTTTGCGATAAATCTCTTTAATTAATTTATTAAACTTATTAAGATATCTTTTTTGAGTTAATGTAACAAATCTATTATTATTATATTATAAATATTTATTCTTAGAAGCTCTTATGCGAAGTTTCTTATATTATAAACGTATTCGAAATTCTTCTTATTAACTTTATAATTAAATTGAAATTCAAATTGTTGTAGTGTGTCTTTATATGTTCGTAACGTTTATATATTTATCAAATTATTACGTTTGTCTAAAAAATTTTTGCATATAATATAATAACAATTTTGCTTAACTTTAATTATAAGTATTTGCTTCGAATAATTAATTATTAATTTTATTAACATTAAATAGCAATATTTGCGCTAATTGTTTACGCAATAAATTATTAGCTTTTTTGTTAAAAGATTGCGCAAAACTAGTGTTAAATAATTAACGCAATAATTCTTTAGCAAATTATTCTTTACTTACGTCTTGTTATACAACTTATAGCATTATAATATATCTTTATATTTAAATATTTTATATTGTTTCTTTTAGCGTATATTATTGAAATATAATCTAATAATATTATATTTAGTCGATAATTTTGTTGTACGTTCTTATTTAAATTTTTAATAATTATATATATTAATTATGCGCTTTAATCTTTTTATTATTTAGAAAGCTATATTTTATTTGTCGAAATAAAAATCAATATTATAGTCGTTTTAATTAAGTAAAAATTTTGCTTTTTTTATTAATTGTTAACTATATAATACTAATTTTAAAGTTTATTGTTTTTCGCTATATATTGTCAAATTAATATGTATTATAAATAATTTGTATAAGCTAAATAATTAAATATAAAAACGATAATTTTGTTTATTAATTAATAGCGTATTTTGTATATTTAATTGAAGTAAGTCGCATTTTTTACGTTAAACGTTAACTTAAACGTATTAATTTCTTAATTGTTATTAAGTATTTCTTACGATATACTATTTAATTTGACGAGTTATATATTATTGTTCAAATAAAAGACAAATTTATAAAGTAATTTTAATTGTTTATTTTTAAAAAATTAATTAATATTGCTTTTAGTATATTTGCAATTATAAAATTAATATGTCAAAATATAGTTCGTTTTGTTAAGAAACAATTTATAGCAATCCTTAATTAAATAATAATACTTCTTGCTCTTGTTTTAAATATCTAAGTAATCAAATTGTTATTAAAATTTTTTATTATATTTAATGTGTATATTTGAAATCTTAAATAATCTTTTGTGTGTTTAAAAATAATTTAACAACAATTTTTCGATCTTTTTCTTAATTACAATTTCGTAGTTTTCGTTGCGTAACAAAAATAACAAAAATAATAAACTAAACTTAAATTAACAATCTTTATAAAAATTATTAATAAACTTAATTAATTCTTTGTAGTTATAAAGCGTTGCAATCGAATTTATCTTAATTTGCTATATTTATTAATTTAGTATTTTTTTGATTAAATAATGCGACATATCGCAATCTATAAAGTAATTGTTTTTTAAAAAATTAAACAATAAATACATCGAATTAAGATTATATTTAAAAACTAAATCTAAATTTAAAAAATTATTATTTAAAGAAGTTTAAATAATATAATATTTTAAGTTTTTATCTATTATGCATGCGATACTTATTATAATAGTTGTTTTTGCAATCTTTGTTAATAGGTTTATACAAAAGTATTGTTTTTAATAATAATCGTCTCGTTGCGTCTCTTAGTTATATAAGATCTTCTTTAAATACTTATATATATTAATTTTCTTAATTTAAGTACAACTTTTATAGCATTTTTTTACGTAACACATAAAATCGTTTGTAAACTTTAAAATCTTTAAACATTCTTAACAACGTATTGCATTTATATTGATTTAAATATTAAATATTGTATTAAATAGTATTGCAAAGCAATTAAAACACAGAATAACGCATTTAGTATTAATAGAACAAACGCAATTACTTATAATAAACTAGCGCAAAAATTTCGTAAACATTTGCTTAATAATTTTACAAAATTTTGATTAATTTGCTTAGTAGTTAGTCTTTTTTATTTTTAAACATTTTTTTAATAAAAATATTTAAATCTTTTTTGTCTTTTTTTTACGACAACATTATTTTATTGTCTAAGCTTAAATTATTCTTTTTATGCTTTTATAATTGTGTTGTTTCTTAAGAGTCGCTTTTGCTTTAATTTTATTATAGTTTTTTTTAATATAAGTTGTCTAAACGTTCTTAACTAATTTATTACAAATTTTGATCTTTATTTTACTATAAATATTATTACGAAACAAACAAATTTATAAAGATTATTGTCGATTATTTATTAAATTTTTAACGTTAATTTAGTAAATAAAGATTTTAAAGATATAATTCTTTTTAAAATTATATAACTTAAATAACTTATTATTAAGTTTAACAATTTCTAAATTTAATTCTATGCAACATATAAACATTATGTAATCTCTTATATTATTTTTAATAAAAAACAAGACTTTTATCAATTAGATCGAAAAAAAACTACATTGTATTGTCAAAAATCTTAGATAAACTTTAATTTCTTAAGAGTTTAGAATTTTAAACTAATTAAAAGCATAAATTGTTATCGATTTTTATTTAATAAAGATGCTTATATAGTTTGTTTAATAGCTTTGTAATATTGTTACTAACAATAACAACAATCTTAATTATAAAAATTAATGTAAAAATGTATTTAAAATTATTAACGTCTAAACAAACATATCTTTTTATGCATATCTATTATCTTTCTACTAAAGTAAATTATTTTATAAGTTTTTTCTTTTAGACACATCTTTTACTTTAAGTTAATAATTTTCTTTATTTTAATTTTACGCAAAATTAAGATATAAAAATGCTTGTTAATTTTTTTTTTTTTTTTTTTTCGTTTTATGTTTGCGAAATCTAGAGTTAATAAAACTTGCAAATTAATTAATACAAAAAACAAAAAATTTAATAAATATAGTAGTTGTCGCTTTTGCTCTTTAGTAAAAGTAATCTTAAAAGCGTATATTTAGTCGCTTTTTATTTACTAAGAATGTAAATATCTAAAGTGCTTATGCGTGCAATCGCAAAAACTTGATGCTATAATAGAAAAACATTACTTTTTTTACTTAATTAACAATAAAAATTACAAGTTCTTGCGCAATATTTAATTTAAAGAGCAATAATATATTTACAAATACAATATTAATTGTAGTTGCAACAATAGATACAAGAATTATATTATTTAATATAATTAATAAATAAATTTAAAGATTGTTAAAATTACAAATCGTAAATAAAATAAATTTAAAGTCTTTACTTTTAAAGTGTCTTTACAATTCGCGTTTTTTTAATATTAATTATTAACAAACTTAGATTTACGATATTTTAAGTCTTTACTAAAAGAGCAATTTATCAATACATATTATAACGAAATTATCACAAATAAGAAGTCTAACTGTCGCAATAAATTGCGCAAAATTAGCAACAACAATTACATATTTAATTTAAACAAGCTATGCGCAAATGTTCTAAAAATTATTATTAAGATCAACTTTCTGAATGACTATTTAGACAAAAAGCAATAATATTGCGATTTCGTTAAAAGCGACAAATATAAAATTTATAAAAACGACGAAAAGTAAAAGATGTAACGTTATTTTTTTTACAACAAATTTATATACTTTATTAACAATATACATAAAGTATAAATAAATTAATATACTTTATTAATTATTTGTGCAAGTTAAATTATGTTATTTACACGATTTTGTACAATTATTTTAATAAGTATATTTGCAAATTTGTCTTTTTTGTTACAAAAAATATTTAGTTTTATCTAATAAAAAGCAATAAAGTTTTGAATCGAATATGCGTCTATTTCGTAATTCAAATTCTTGCAATTTTTAAAATAAGCGCATTTTTCTACGAAGATCTAAGTTAAAAAGAGATCTTTATCTCTAAGATCTACGTATATAAAGATAGTAAAAATAGCTTTATAAATGTTTTTTTTAGCATTAATAGTAAATAATATATGCTAAATATAATAAATTTTATATAAAAAAATTATAAGCAAAAGACTTAATAATTGTTAAAGTAAAAATTAAGAACAAAAATAAATATTTTATTAAAACGTTGTTCGATAGTTTTACAATTTTTATATATAGATATATCTTATAATATTAATTCTTAAAATACATACATTGAAGTTCAAATATATATAAGAACGATATTCGTATTATTTATAAATTTTTTCGTATATAAATTATAATAATTAGTTTATTTATTTATTTTATATTTTTTTACATCTTTTTACATTCTTTAAAGTTTTTAATTTTTAATTTTAATTTTTAATTTTTATTACAAAACTTATTTTATATTTAATATTAAGTCTTAAAATTTTATATATTATTATTTTTATTCGTTAGCAAGCATTGCACACTTATAATAATTTTAATAAATTTTAACGAAAAAAGTTTGTTTCTAAATTCTTTTAGCATTTTCGCAATTAATTTATTTGTTATAATGTTAGATTATTAGTTCGTCAACTACGTTCGTCAATTAAACAACTTTTCGTTTTAATCTCGCTTAATTTTCTAAGCTTAATCTTGATTAAATTTGAGCTAAACTAGACTAGATTTAAGTTAATTCTTGCTAGATATAAAGTTTGCAATCTTATATAGTTAACGTTGTCTTATTTCTTTCTTTTCTTTTTTGTCTTTTGTTTTGTATATTAAATCTAATATAGATTTAAGTTTTATTTAGTTATTAATTCAAATATCTTTTTAATAGAGATTTTGAATCTAGTTCTTAATATTACGAAAAATCTATACTTTTTGCAACGCTTTTACGCGTTAAAATCTAATCTCTTTAAGTATATCAATATTTATTTAACTATTAACTCAATAAAGCATTTAAAATTCTTATTAAAGATCGAATTTATTGTTAAAAAGTTTGTTCGACAAGTTACTCAAAATCTAGTCGAAACTTTACGTTAATTTCGAAAGCTTTAGAATCAAATACAATTCAATATTAATATTACTTTTATTTTGTTTGCTTTAAGCTCTTTTTTTGTAAAATTAAACTTAATATTTATAACTACAATTGCACAAATTATTGTTCAAATTATAAACAATTAATCTATTTTTATTATACAACTTTTATTGCTTTTTATAAATATTATTGCTTTTGTCGTTTCTAAATTCGAAAAACTTTTTAATATATTATAATATAAAAGAGACAAAAATTAGTTAAATATATAGAAGTAAAATTTTATACAACGTATAAATGTAAATTATAATTAATATTTTATTAATTAAATCAAAATTGTTTATACAAAGTTACAACTTATTATAAATAAAAAAACTTATAATTTTATAAATTAATATTAAATTAATAATCTTTGTATTATTTTTTTTTTCAACAAATAATATCGAAATTTGCGTTACTATTGTAACAATTTCTTCGAATCAAAAGATATATGTTTGTATTTTCGCAAAACTTTAAAGCAAAACTTTATTAATTTTACTAAATATTACAATTTTTTTTATTAAAAGAAAGAGTATTTTTAAATAAAAAACGTTTTATTAATTAATTATATAAAACGCAACGTTAATTTTTTTACTTAAGTTGCTATTATATTTTGGCAAACTTTTAATAACAAATAATTATTTATTTTTTAGCAATAAGTTTAAGCTTTTATTAAGATTAATAAGAAGCTTTAACAATTTAAGTATTGTTAATTTCGTATTATAACAATTGTTGTTGCTTCAATTAAGCAAAAATTTAATTTTGTTCTTATTAATAATTTGTTAAGATTTTGCATTATTATTTTTATCTTTATTGTTTTATTTGTATTAACAATTTTTGTAATATTTGACAAATTAATAAATTTAAGTTTTGTTATTGTTATTGTTTAAGACAAATTCTTAATTATTTTAAAAATTAAAGAAATTTGCAATAAGTAAAAGCTATATTATTACTACAAGTTGCAACATTTAAACAAAATCGCAAAAAAATATCTTAATAAGAAATCTTTTTTTCTTTGTTTTGTTAATTTAGATAATATTTTTAATATTAACGAAAATATTTTGTTGTTAACAAGAAAAGTCTAGTTTTTAAGCAAAATCGCACTCGAAAATCAATATATATATTTTTTTGCCTTTTAGCTTTTTTGTTTTTACTTTTTTTTTAATTTTATAAAAGATTTTTGATTAAAACAACTTTAAAACTCTTTAAGTCTAATTCTATATTTAAAGATAATTATATAATAGTTTTTTTTGTTTTACGTTAAACTTAATCTTAAATTTTTGTTATAACTTTAATTAATAATAAAGTTTTAACTTATATTTTTATTAATAAATTTTTCGCACAACAACATAATTTTTCTCTTTATTAATCAATTTATTTTTGTAAATTTCGAGATTTTAATAATTAAACAATTTTAACGAACAACATTATTTACGTTGTCGAAATTATTATAACTTTTAATAATTATATCGAAAAATTATTTTTTTATATTACTAGACTTAATTAATATTTTATCGTTATAAATCTATTGTAGTTTCGTTGTTATTTTATTGACGCAAACTTTAATTATAATACTTTTACTATATTCTCTTCTTTTTGTCTTAAATATTGTTGTCAATTGTTTATTAAAATCTATAATACTATTTAAGAAAAAAAAGAATTTTTGTCTTTTAAAAAGTCTTAACGTATATAAAAGCTTCAAAATTAAAATGTTCTTATAATTTTTTTTAATAATTAAATCTTTTCTTTTAATTTAAGTTTGTTTTGTTAAAAAATATTTAGCAATTTAGTTATTTATAAGAAGCAATTTGTTTGCAAAAAGCAATTTAATTTTGCTTTTTAAAAGCAATTTAATCTTGTTTATAAGAAGCAATTTGTTTGTAAAAAGTAACTTAATTTTGGTCTTTAAAAACAATTTAATCTTGTTTACAAAAAACAATTTAATTATTTCAATTTTAAGTTTTGTCTTATTTTATCTACTTTAAAGCAAGAAGTCTCTAGTTGTATTTTTCAAACTATTTAAAAAAAATACTTTTCGAAAATTAAATATCGAAGTTTTTTATTTTTGAAATTTTTTATTAAACAACGTGCGAAACAAGTTAAACAATCTTTTATATAACTTAACGTAATTAAGTTAGAAGCTCGTAGATTTAATTGCATTGTTTGCGCAAAAAATGTTAAAATATTTAGTATTACTTTATAAGAAATAAACGTTTTCTTAAATTTAATCAAAATTTTGCTTAGATTTAAGTTAAATTTAGTTCAAATTTCTAATTTATTAAATTTCTTAAAACTTTTATTGTTTTATAAAAACATTAAGATTAACACTTATAATCAAAATTATTGTTTAGCACTTTATTAAATAAAAAAGAAACTTTATTTAATAATTTTTACTACTTAGAAAAATTTAAAATATTATTAACAAAGCAAAAATATTAATTTAATTACAATTTTATCTTTTAAATATTTCGAATTTCTTAATATTTTTTTTAAGAAAAAGATAAACATTTTGCTTCTTTATTGTTTCTACAATTACGTTATTTATTTTAAAGAAAATACTTAGTCTTTAATCTTTACTTTATACAATATAAGTCGTAATAAAACTCTAAAACTTTGTTGTTATTTAGATAAAAATTTTAACAAAGAATTTATTTAAACAAATCGCTTCTAAACAACAATTTTTGTTTTTTTTGTTAAAAAACTTAAAAATAAACTTAGATTTTGCGTAAATTATAAAGATTTAAACGCTCTTATAATTAAAAACAAATATTTTTTGTCTTTAATTTTCGAGACGTTAAATTGTTTTAATTAAGTTAAAATCTTTATTAAACTATATATTATTTTAGCGTTTAATCGACTACGTAATTAGAAAAAAAATAAAGCTCTTATTGTTTTTCGCATTTGTTTTGAATTTTTTAAATATTTTATTATATTTTTTAATTTATATAATAAACTTGTTTTGTTTTAAAAATATATTAACAATATTTTTTAAAAGTTTTTAAATAAGTTTTGTATTGCTTATTTAAATAATATTTTTACAATAATAATAAATTAAAGTATAAAATTTATATTAAACTTATTTTTTAAAAGTTGTGTAAAGCAAGTTTATAAACAAACATAATTAAATGCGAGTTTTATATTACTTAAGTTTTATATTTAAGATTAATAATTATTATTGAAAAAATTAAAATAAATTTAATCAAAATAGATATTATAGTTAATTAATTTACTCTAATTAACATTAAGAATATTTAAATCTTTTTAAAATTTGCAAACTTCTATAGAAGATTTATTTACAATTATAATAAAATAGTTGTTTTGTTAAATTATTTAATTAGAAAGAATTAATTCTTTGTCTAATTTAAAAAATGTCAATTAGCATTTATTATTTTGAAAAAAGTTTTTATCTTTAATATAGTGCTTTGTTATTACAACTTAAATTACAAAATTATAATAAAAATTAATGCTTCGAACTATATATTTAAAGACATTTTCTTTTAGTACAATAAAAAAAGAGTTTTTTATTTAATTGCTTACTTTTTTAAGAAGCACAATTTAGTCGAATGTAATTATAAAATTTGTAATAAAAAACTCATAATTATTGTTTGCGCATTCGAAGAATAACATTTCGAACTTAAAAATTTAATTTATTTAATTAAAATAATTATAAATTATAAAAATTTAAAGTATTTTATGTTAATTAAGTAATTAAGTTGTTGTTAAGTTTAATAAAGCAAATTCTTGTTTTAATTTAACTATTAAATTACGTATTGTTTTAACAAAATTAACGAAAAACTAAACACTTTTATACGTCGCTTAAGAAATCTTTTTAAAAAAAAAAATACTTTCCATTTTTAATATCTACATTAACATTAGACAATTTTAAAAATTTACGTTTTAAATTTTAAAATTGTTAAAGATCTTTAATGTTAAGTTATTACTTTAAATTTTATTTAATTATATTTTTTTTCAATTTTTTTAACTTTTTTTATTACGTTAATTTTAATAAAGTTAAACGTAAAAGAACTTAACGTTAATAACGTTAAATTTTAATTAAATTAAGAAATTCTAAGTTTTAACAAAAATCTAAAAGATACTTTTACTTAAATTCTATAAAATTAAATCGAAGTTAACAATTAATTTGTATCTTAAATATTTAAAGCGCTTCGCAATAAAATACGTTATTATAATAAAATCTCTTTAATTAAATATAAAAAACGCTTTAACTTCTTATATTTTTAAGAAAGAGAATATGTTTCTAACTTAAATTGTTTTTGTCTTCGCATAATTTAATTTGTTTACAATAGTATTGTTAATAATTATTTAAAAAAAACGAAATGCTACAAATTAATTAATTGAACTTATTGATAATCTAATATCTATAAGTATATTTAACGCTTTGTACGAAACTATTATACGTATATTTGTTTTAAATTTTCTAAATAACAAACGCAAAAATAATTGCGTTCTTTTCTTGTTTTTAAACATTGTTAGCGTAATATCTTTATAAACTACGTAGATTCTTTATTGTCTAATATCTTTATAAGTATTACATATAAATATGTTCTTGTTTTCGTTAATTATTTTATCAAAATAAGATGTTTAATTTTTATTACTTCTATAAAAGTAAAAGAAGTTGTCAATTGCTTCTACGTTTACGTTTGAAAAAATTACAAGTTACTTAAATTCTTCGTGTTTAATTGAGACATACAATTTATTTTTGATGTTTAAAAACATCTTTGTTAAATGCTAAAAATTGACATTAAATTATTTATCGCATATTATTTTAAGATTAATAATTAAACTAAACGAATTAATGTTATTATAAAACATTATTTTCGCATTTACGTTAACTATATGTAGAATAATTAAGTTAAATAACTTTTAAACATCGAATTCGTTGTTAATAACGCTTCTTTGTTCACAACTTTTGTTTTATTTTTTTTGATCAATTCGAACTAAAACTTACGTTTAAGTTTTAAGTTTTTAAAATTTTTGCTTTTTAATTTTACAATTTAAACTTAAACTTAATTAATTAATGTCGAACGTTTTACTTAAAAAATAAAAAAATTTATTTAGCATTTATGCGATAAGATGTTCGTCGCTTAAGCTATCTATAAGTTTAATATTAATTGTTTTTGTTATTTTTGTTTTAAATATTTCGTAAATAACAAAGTTTAATTTAATGTTAAAAATCATAATATTGTTTGTCTTACAATCAAATTAAACAATTGTTACATTAATTTCTTTAAAATAAAGCGCATCTTTAAAAAAAATTCTTTAATTATTGAATTCGAACTTTTTACGTTTATAAAAGTTTATTTCGTCTTTTATGCTACTCTTGTTAGTTACATTGTTATCGATTCTTTTTTTAAATAATATCAAAAATCTTATAAATCTATTATCGTCAAAAATGGCAAAAAATTTTGATATATTAATAGCATTTTAAACTTTAAATATAATAAACGTTTTAACTTTATCTTGCTTAAGTACTACGTTAACTAAGAAAATTATTTTTTTACTTAAAAATCTTTCAATTTTTTAAACAATTATTAATAAACTTTTGATAAATATTATTTAATTAATTTTATTGTCGAGAAATTACATATAATATTTTGTGTTATTTCTAACTATTAATGTCAAGAAAAATAGATAATATCTTCAATTTCGTTCAAATCTCGCTCAAATTTTGCTTAAATAACAAAGATTTTCTTATTTCGTCTTAATAATGTTTTGTCACTTCAAACGCATTTAGTCTTAACTAAAATAATCTAATCTCGCCTAGATCTTGCCTAAATAATAGAGATCTTTTCGCTTTATTTTATTTGATTCAATGAATTTAAATATCAAGTCTTGTCTAGATTTTGCCTAGATAACAAAGATTTTTTTCTTTCGTCTTAATAGTGTTTTGTCACTTTAAACGTGTTTAATCTTGATTAAGATAATTTAATTTCGTCTAAATCTTATCTAAATAACAAAGATTTTTTCGCTTTATTTTATTTTATTTGATTTAATGAATCTAGATATTAAGTTTCGCTCAAATTTTGTTTAGATAACAAAGATTTTCTTGTCTCGTCTTAATAGTGTCTCGTTACTTCAAATGCGTTTAATTTTAACTCAATTAATTTAAGTTTATCTAATTTCGCTCAAATCTTATCTAGATAACAAAGATTTTCTTTTTTTATTTTGTTTAGTTTATTAAATTTAGATATTTTGTTTTGTCTTTGTCGTTTTTTGTTTTAACTTAATTTAATAAATTCGAATATCTCGTTTCGCTTTTGTTTTGTTTTGTCTTTATTTAATTTAATAAATCTAGTTATCTTGTTTTGTTTCATTTTGCTTTTCGAAATTTTTTCGATTTTCGATTCTTTAATTCTTTGATAGTTCGTTATATTGTTTTAATCGTCTCGCAAAAGCTCTATTTTGTAGAAAGAAGCTACTATTATAATGTTAAATTAGCAATTCGCTAATTACGTTCGTCGATTAAACAACTTTTTGTTCTAATTTGGCTTAATTTTTTAAGTTCGATCTTAATTAAATTTGAATTAAACTAGGTTAAATTTGAGTCAATTCTTGCTAGATATAAAGCTTGCAATCTTATATAGTTAACGTTGTTTCGTTTCTCTTTTTTTTCTTTTATCTTTTGTTTTGTATATTAAATCTAATATAGATTTGAGTTTCATCTAGTTACTAATTTAGATATCTCTTTAATAGAGGTTCCAAGTCTAGTTTCTAACATTATTGTTAATTATATATTTAGAGTGCGCATTTCTCGAACTTGCTTACAATGTAATTATTGCAAATATCGAAATTTTAGCTTTTAAAACTTAAGTCTTTTTTCGATATTAAATAAATTATATATTAGAATGTCTTTTAAATGCGAACAATTACGCAATACTTCGAAATTAATTAATTATAACGTAAGTAATTTTGCTTTAACTATTTATTGTTCTAATATAAAGATACTAATTAACGCAACGCTTTAACTTCTTTATTGTTTAAATCTCTTTTTAATATCGAATTTATTAATATTGTAATTGTTGAAATTGTTGCAACTCAATTTATTATTAAATTAATAACGTTGTTATTAACTACAAATATTTAAACAATTACACAACAAATACTTAATCAAAACTTTGTTTAATTGTTTAATTCGAAAAAATTATTCTTAAATCTTAAGTAAATGTTTTAACAATTTAGTATTTTTTAAATTTTAAACATAATCTTTAATTAAATATTATTTGTTAAAATATAACTATAAAGTTAAAGAAAATAACAAAGAATTTATTTTTGTACAATTTTGTTGTTGTTACAACTTTAAGATCTTGTTATTTTTTAATAAAATTTGCATTTTAAGATTTATTAAACGTTGTTAAGTTTAAATTTTTATCAACTTATTATTTAATAATAATAATAATAATAACTTGTATTTTTTCTTTTAAATTTAAATTAAGTTCAAGAATTACAATTTTAATTTCAAAATTATTAATAAGACGCAAATATTAAAGAAAAAGCGCAAAATATTTGCAATATTAAATTGTTCAACATCTTTACATTGCGTTTCTATTTTATTAATTTGTTAAAAAATATTTTTAATTTAGTTTTTTTGTAATGCAACTTAACTTATTTGCGCTTTTGCTTAAGCTAATTTGTTCTAAAACTTAATTTCGTTTCGTTTAAAACAATTTGCACAAATATATTTATAATAAAATTAAATCTTATACTTTGTTATTAAAGTTTATCAACATTTTATTTAAATCTTTTTTAAAGAAGCGTTACATATCTATATTTTTATTAAGATAATATATTGTTAAAAAAATGTTATTACAAAAGCATCAATATTTTTTATAATAAATCTATTAAAAAATCGTAATTCGTCGATTTTCGTATTGTATTATATTATTTGTTAAATTAATATTAGATTTATAGTATTTTAAATTGCGCATAATATTGTTTCTTTAATCGATAATATTAATAACTTTTCTCTTGTGCATTAAATAAAAAGCATTAAAGTTTTTCGCTTTTTTGATTATTTGCGAACGTTAACAATACAACGCTTATTTATATTAAATAAATTAACGTTGTTTGTTAATGCATTTTTTGAGTAAATTAGAAATATTAACGTAGAAGCTTTTTATCGCTTATACGTTTAATTCTTTGCGACGTTTGTCTCTTTAAATTGTTTTATTGTCGCGAGACAACGCTTTTAAGCGCAAGATTTATTGTTATTAACAAGAAATTCTTTGCATTCTAGCGAGCAATCTTAAAGAAATAAAGAGAAAATTCGTTGTTTAATAAGAAAAACAATAGTAATAAAAAAAATTGTTCTTAAAAATAACAATTTCAAAAAATAAAATAAAAAAAGTTATAAAAAATTAAAGTCGCATCTTTTACGAACAAAGCGATTATAATTTTTAAATTATAAAGCAAAAGAGTCTAGCAATAATAAAAGAAGTTTTATAAATATAGTATCTTTATTAATAATTAAAAGAACTTATAATAGTATTAAGTTACAAAAACTAAAACAACTTTTAATTAAAATAAAATAAAATAAAATTTATTTAAGCAAATATTTAATTAATAGTATTTTTAATTAATAGATTTAATTTATTTATAATCTTTATTTTGATATATTAAATTTAAGATTATAATTAATAATAACAACAAAATGTAAAAAGTTTTGCGAAAAAACTTTTTTAAGAAAAGACTTAATATTTTTTAACGCGATAATTATAAATAAATAAAGACACTTTATTAAAACGTTGTTATATAACTTCGCAATTTCTATATATAAATACATCTTATAATATTAATTCTTAAAATATACACATTAAAGTTCTAATAGATATAAAAATTATATCTATATTATTTGTAAATCTTTTTATAAATAAGTTACAATAATTAGATTTTTTATTTATTTTACTCTTTTTAAAGTTATTATACATTTTATATTTTTATTCGAATTGTAAAGTCTTTTACATTATTATTTTTAATAATTTATTTTTATTGTTAAGTATTGCGCAAAACTCTTATTATTAATACAATAACTTCGACAAATTTTGTTAAAAAAAATTTACTTAAAAATTTTCTTGCTATTTTTGTTATTGTTTTGTCGCTAATTATGTATCTAAAGCGCACATTTCTTTAAATTGTATACATTGTAGTTATTGCAAATATTAAAACTCTAGCTTTTAAAATTTAAACTTTGCTTTATTGTTAAATAAATTGTGCGTTAAAATATCTTTTAAACGTAAACAATTACGCAATATTTCGAACTTAACTTGTTGCAACGTAAATAATTTTGCTTTGACTATTTATTGTTTTAGCATAAAAATACTAATTAACGCAATACTTTAATTTCTTTATTTTTCGAATTTTTCTTAACTATTTAACTTATAATATTACAATTATTAAGATTGTTAACAATTAATTAATTATTAAATTAATAACGTTGTTATTAATTACAAATATTTATACAATTATATAACAAATATTTGAACAATTATACAACAAATATTTGATCGAAACTCTACTTAATTATTTGTATCGAAAAATTTATTTTTTAATTAATGTTCTACAAAGTAAGTGCTTTAATAATTTAATATTTTATAAATCTTAAATATAATTTTTAATTTAAAATCGTTTATAAAAAAAAAAAAAAAAAAAAAAGATTTAGTTTAGTAATTTTTTTTTATTGTTACAATTTTAAGATTTTGTTATTTTTTAATAATGTTTGCGTTTTAAAAACTATTAAACGTTATTAAGTGCAAATCTTTTTAAACATCTATGCTAACAATTAAGATAACAATTAGTTTTTTTTTTTTTTTAAATTTGTATTAAGTTCGAAGACTATAACTTCGATTTTAAAATTATTAATTATGCACAAATCTTAAAGAAAAGAAAATTACGCTTTTTTTTATCGAATTAATATTTAACTTTTGTTTATGCTCTTGCTTTTTTAATTTATTAAAAAATATCTTTTACTAAAGCTTCTTATTGTGCGAATTAGTTTATTTGCGTCTTCGCTTACTTTAATTTTTTTTAAAACTTAATTCTCTTTCGCTTTTAACAATTTATTTATATGTTTTTTTAACAAAGTCGCGTCTTATATTTCGTATTTTGCGTATATTAATATCTTTTAGCAATTTTTTTAAACAAAACGTCTCGTAATTACATTTCGACAAATGTTATTTACTTTTAGAAAGATATTTTTATTAAATTACTAGTATTTTTAATAATTGTTTTAACAGAGAATCGTAATTTTTTTATCTTAATTCTATATTATATTATTCGACGTATACAAATAGAACTTACAACATATTAAGTAACTCAAAATTCTATAACATTAATTAATAATTTAAACAACTTTTTTGTTTTTTTACTTTAAAGAGATCTAAGACAAAAATTAATTAAAAACAAAGAAAATAATTGCTTAAATTTTAAATTCGCATTGTTAATATTAACAAAAAAGATAATAAATAATATTGAGAAACAAATTTGTTTTCGTAAGATCAAAAAAAAATTACGCAATTATTAATCTTTAAAAGTTGTAAACTAGTTTTATTGTTATTATGCAAATACTTTATAAAATTATTAAACTAAAAATAAAAATGCTAGATTTTAGTCTTTTTAAGATGTCTCTTTAATTTAAGAATTTAATTAAATTTATTTAAACTATTTTCTTTTTTATTTTAAGATATATTTTTGTTCTACTTATTTGTTGCAACTTCGCTAAAGATATTTTATATTTTAACAAAAATTATTATATTTGATTACAATTATATATCTTGTTAATATTACTATTTTAAAGCATTAATTGTAGCTTATTAGCTTTTAACTTTTTTTTCTTTTTTTAACTTTTATTTTTTTGTTGTTTTTAATTCTTTGATGTCGTCTCTTGTGCAATACTTTCGATAAATATATTATTTTTTTCAAAAATATTAAACGATTTAATCTCTTTATTACATTTTTTGTTTTTATAGCAAAAACTTATATTTAAAGATTTAGAAATTAATTCTTCTTTTATTTAAAATAAAGTAGCGCATATTTTTACATAATTGCTTTTGTTAAACTTTGTATCTTTTTTATATTCGCAAAGTTTTATATTTTTTACTAAACGTTTTAAATTTTTTTACTACATTTTATTAATTTATTGTAACACGTATTTTGTAAATTCGAAAAAATTATTTTTGTTTTTTTAAACGTTTAACTACTTAACTCTTTTAAAATAAAACTCGATTTTAAAAAATTTAAATTGTATTAACAAATTACGTATGTATATTTATTTTTATCTTCTACACAAGTTAAGCACTTATAGCGTTACATATTATTATTTAGCGAAAATACGCTTATTTGCAACATTGTTCTTTGCATATATTTTCGCTTTAATTTGTTTTTTAACAATGCTTAATCTTGTTTTAATCTTAATATTGTTTCGAATTTATTTTATATTTTGTTTGCAACTTGTATATTTATTCGAACTAAATTAAATACTTTTTATTAAGCATTTATTAAAATAATTAATTATAAAAAATTATAACTTTAACTTTTTCTATATTTTTTGCTTAAATAATTTAAGAACTTTCGCTTTTAATACAATTTTTTCAAACGTACAATGTTAAAAATATTATTATTTCTTAGCATTAATTGCAACGCTCTAAAAACAAATTTTCGAATTTAAGAGTTATCTTTATTAAGTTTTTGCGACAAAATATAATATTAAAAACGTAATTTATTTAATTTTTTAATTATAAACAAATTATTTTAACTCTTATTAATAATTCTTTAAATAAAATATGCGCAATTTCGAAAACTCTAATTATAAAATTAATAATTTTAACAAATTTTTTAAATCTTGCAATATCTTAATAAAGTTATTTTCGATTATAAAAAACTTCATTTTCGAAAATTTAAACATAATAAATTAATCGCTTAATAATTTGTCTAAATTTTATAAAAACATATATTAATATATTTTTAAAAAACGAACTTTACAATTTATATTAAGCGATAAACTTTTTCTAAGAATTTGTTTAAAAAATTAAACAATTTTAAATCTTAATTACAAGTTATTTTTTAATATGATTTATTTAATAAATAATTTTACAAATATATTTATTATTTTGAGAATTGCATTTTAGAATTTTTTAAAAAGTTTTTTATTAATTTTTAATCTTTAATTACGATAAAATATATATAAGATCTTTTTTCGCATTTTAAAATTTATTAAAGATAAAATATTAAAAAATCTTAAAAACTTTATATTAAATTATTTATTTAATTACTTGCAATAATATAGTTTTTTTTTTTTTTTTTAATAAAGCAAACTTTAAAAGTACTTCGAACTTAAGTATCTATATTTTAGTTAATATATTATTTAACAATTTTATAAAGTATAATACGCATAAAATTGTTATTATTAACGCAATTTGCAATATTACGACAAAAAAAAAACGCAAAATGCAATTTCGAAATCTATATATTATCTTAAGTTATTAATAGTAAATTTAAGAATTTGTTTAAAACAAATTCGCAAAAAAGCTTTAATTTTAATTTTAATATCAATAATTATAATATTAATAATTGTAATATAAAGACAACTTGATATAACAATTATTTTAAAGTATCGCGTTCTTTTAATAATTCTTTGCGTTTATAAATTTAATACAAGTTATGCTTAACAACTTAAAATCTATATTGCAAAATTGTTATTTTTAATTTAAAATTATTGTATTTATTTAATTAAGTTTTCGAACAAATTTATAATAACTTAGTTGTCGAAACAATTTTAATAAATACGATCAACATTATAGAGATCAAATTAATTGTTATTTTGTTTTAAAAAAAAAAGTTTGCTATAAAGTATATTCATTACGTAAATAATAAACTCTATAAAATCGATAATAAGAAAATTATTATTAATTTAATATTAATTTTATTATAACTTTTGTCTCTTATATTAAAGCGAACAATTTGAAAAAAACATTATATGTGTTGTTTAAAGATTTAAAACTTTTTATGCGATGTTTTGTTGTTTACGTTACAAAACAATTTAAAAAACAATTTTGTTATTAAACTTAATATAATCAAATATATAACAATAGACTTTAATAACATTGCTACGTTACGCTTTTGTTTAATTAAAACAACGCAACAAGCTTCTAATTATCTTTCTTTACATTTTAAATATCGCAAATGTTGTCTTAAGTATATTGCGAACTCTTGCACTTTATCTCTTAATTAAATAAATTAACTTAAATATTTAAAATAACAATGTTATTATCTTTCTAAATTCTTAATTACAATTGACGCAAATCTAGAACTTCTTTTTTCTTTTATCTTTTTTTGTATCTTAAATATTGCAAATATTATCTTAAGTATATTGCGAATTCTTGCACTCTATTTTTTAATTAAATAAACTAACAATATTTAGAATAACAATATTATTATTTTTTTAAATTCTTAATTATAATCGACGCAAATCTAAATTTTTTTTTCGAATTTAAAAGATTTTTCGATAAAATTCTTAGTAAACTAATCTAAGCATTTGCATTTATAGCAAAAATTCTTTCGCATTTTTTATTTTGTTGATTTTTCTACAATGCAACTTGCTTACGTTATATATTATATTACTTTATTAACTTTTTCAATAAACAACAACGTTTAATCTTAAATATAAAAATTATTAAATTTAGAGAGATGCGTTCGTCGTACTTATTCGAAACACTTAAAAAGAAAAAACAACTTAAATCGAACAAAAAAACAATAATATAAAATAATTGTTTACGATGTTGTTGCAAAAACGAAAAGAAAATTAATTCTATAAATTAAGACTTAAATTTGCGCAATTTGCAAAGTGTTAACAATTTAAATTTCAACGTATTATTAAATTTTTTCGAACAATTAAATTATAACTTAATCAAAATAATAATTTGTTGTTAAAATCTTATTAATCGAACGTTGTAACATAATTTTTGTTTAAATTAAAAAAAGTGCAATTTTGTATATAAATGCAAAGATAAAAACGATTATTTAAGTAATTTTGTAATAAAATTACGCAAGTCTTCAATAACGTTTTAATTTATTTATAACTTAAAACATATATACGCATTCTATTTAAATTAGCGCTTTTGCATTGTTAATGTTTGCAATTTATTTAACAACGTTTTTATTAATTTTGCATATTTTATATTGTCGTTTTATTAAATTTTAATAAATCTTATTATAACACTTAAATATTAAAAGATAAAAAAAATATTATACTCTTAATTCTTATTCTTTATTTATCTCTTTATTTAATTAAATACGTTATTGAAGTTTATATATTTATAGAAGCACTAATTGTTACAAGAAATTCTTAATAACAATATTAAAAAAAAAATTTATACAAATACTTGTTTTTTTAATATTTAAAAATTGTACATTTCTTGCAATTACATAAAAGATTACTCTAATTACAAAATTAAAAATATTTCGTTTAAGTATATCGCTAACTTCTAAAATTTTTTACGTATGTTTAGCAATGTTTGCGATAAAAATGTTTTAAATTAAATTAATATTATATTAATAGCATCGAATATAACTTATAATTAACAAAAATAACAAATAATATAATTATTTTATTTTAGTTAAAAAAAGCTTAATTAAGAACTTATATTATTTTGTGTTATTATTAATTCTAAGCTTATTTAAACAACAACTTAATTAAAAAAAATATATATATTATAATCGCTTAAAGCAAATCTATTATTCGCAAACAAAATAACAAAAACTCTAAATCGCTTCTTGCGTATATTTAATCTTTTTTATTATTTTTAAACGTTACGTTTTTAGAAAATATAATATTGCAATCGTTATATAATTAATTAACATTTAATTCTTTAATTTAATCTTGCATAAAAACATTTATTGTTTGTTTGTTATTAAAAATTTCGATTTTCGCAAATTAAAATTTACTTTAAATATAAACAAATACGTTGTTATTATTGTTTTTGTTACTTTTGTTATTTTTGTTGTTTTAATTATTATTGTCGCAAAATTCTAAAATAGAACTTGAGCTATTTAAATATTAAAAATACGCTAAAAATTAAAACGAAAAAAAACAAACAATTAATTAATTGTTATTAACAAACTTAATAAATAAAACTTTAATTAAATTATCTTAATAAAAAACGCAAAATTTGCTAAACTATTTTATTCGAAAATCGACTTTATCTTTTTTGTTATTTTTGTTATTTTTATTATTGTTGTTATTGTACTTTAAAATAAAACTTAAACTATTTAAATATTAAAGATATACTAAAAAGTAAAACAAGAAAAGACGAATAATTAACTAGTTGTTATTAGTAAGCTTAATAAATAAAACTTTGATTAAATTATTTTAATAAAAGATACAAGATTTTTTCGATAATTTTTTTTAAAATTTGTCTCTTTTGTTGTTGTTTAATAAATTTAATTATATGCGAAAACAAATTTATTTGTCAATTTTCTTATTTTGTTTAGCAAACATGCGAATTTTTTTAAATTTATTCAAAAATGCGATTTCATATATTAGAGATTTAGAGTCGCTTACTTTAATAAAGCGACGTTATTAAAACATTATTTTGTATTTTTTTTATATTACATTTATAAACTCTATTTTATTAAGAGCATTGTTGTCGCTTTTTAAAAATATTTGTAGCATTTTTATTTTAATAAAGCGATATATTAGAAATTATATATTATTATTTTTTTAAACTATAATAACTAACTTTATTTTATTATAACGCAAAATTTTTTTAACGTTATTACTCTTTTAAACTTTAATTATTAATTTTATTTTATTACAAATGTTACAATTGTTGTCGAAGATTACGCGTTATTTATCTTTAACGTCTATAGATTATTCTTTAACAACTTTTGTATTAATAAATTTCGAATTATAGTTAATCAATTATTACAAGACTTATTTATTAAGTTTTATTTTACTATTTTTAAACAATTCGCAATTTTGGTTTAACAACGCAATTCGACAAGAATTATAATAGAAGAGGCGTTATATAAATAGACAAACAATCGTATTATACGTAATAAATACTTAATAATTATAAGTTAAGACATCAATAACGCTTTCTAAATGTATTGTATAATAACATTGCTTTATATATTTTAAACTCTTGTATTAATACGTTCTTAAACAACAACAACAAAACAACATAAATTATAATAACGTCAATTCTAGTAAAATACATAATTGCTTATGCTTGTGTGAAATAATTTGATTTCTTAAGTTTTATAACAATTTAATACGACGTTCTTAATTAATAGTCTAATTATTTAATGTAAATTAAAAGTATATAGAAATATAACTTTATATTAACATATGCGCATTATACTAAACTTATGTAAAGATTATTGTTTATTTATATTTATTAATTACAAAGCGCAATAAACGTATATTACTACTATTATAATTAAGACAAAGCAAGTCAAGATCAAGTCTTTATATATTGTATAAATAAAAAAATATAACTAAAACTCTTTATTAGCTATTAGCTTTACTTCGTATTAATTTTATCTTTGCTATATTTTCTTTATAGATATCTCGCTTTGATGCAAATTTAATAGAAAATACTAATACTTAAAGTTTTTTACAATAATAAATAAAAATAACTTTGTTTACTTCTTTGCGCAACGTCGTTTGTTATAAACATTTTTTATCAAATAAATCAAATTTAGATTTATTAAATTAATGTTAAATTTCTTAATATCTTTCTTTAATAGTTCGACGTTCTTTTTAGTTATTTTTGTTATTATTGTTATTTCGACAATCTATATATTATTTAAGTTTATATTGTTCTCTTAAGCAAACTTGCAAATAATTTTTGTTCAATAAAGTCAAAATTGTTCGAAATATAATTCGTTCGAAGTGCGAATATTTGAAGAAAAGATAAATTTTTGTAAAAATTTAACAACATAATTGATATTAACTTTAATTTTAAAATAAAATAAACAAAATTTATAAATAGAAGCAATTCGACTTAGTAAAAAAGACAATCTACAACATAATATATACAATTTTGTACAATTAAATAGCAAAAAGCGATGCAATATATTTAGAAACAAACAAAACATTATTGTTATTGCAATTAATATTAGTGCATTGTTCGAAAAAAATAATACATTTGTTAAGTTTGTTATTTACGAGTTATTATTGTTAAGATCTAAACTATTTATTTGTTTTAAAAAATTATTATTGTTAAGATTTAAATTACTCAATTGTTTTAAGAATTAATAAAACTATTTAAAAACTATATTAATTATTGAAAGATATGGCGAACAACATAGTAAATTATTAGTACTATAGAAGATAATTACATACAAACAATAGAGATTGCAAGATATATCGTAGTCTCTAAGCTAATTTCAATTGAGTCTAACTTATCTAGATTAAATTAATTTAAATTTGAATTAACTCGTTAAGCAAATTAATTAAAAGTAGACAAACAACTTTTCGAGTTATTTACTTGCTACTATTACAATTTATAGATTTTAGATATGTTGTCGTTGTATTGCGCAATACTCTTATTCGATAATAACATATCTATTAGTTTTTATTAATTTTTTAATTTATTAATTTAAGTTGTTTAATAAAGATCTTAAACTTATTTTTGAGCAATAACTTTGTTAGCTTATCTATTATTATATTTGTGTTTCGAACAAAATTAATACAAATGCGATTATTTTTGTAGAAATCTTTAATGTAATAAAGTATTATATCGATGTGCTTTAATCTATTATTAATATAAGCGTCTTTAATAAATGCTAAAGTTGCTTAATTGTCGCTTATTAATTGCATAAAAAATACGAATTCGTGTATTTTATTTTTAACAATATCTATGCGATTTAATAAATCTTTAAGATATTTCGCATAATTAGTGTCTCTTAGAATCTATATAATTTATAGATTCTTTCTAGCATATATAAATAGAGCTATATACTTAGTCTTAATAATAAATATTGTTATTAACTTCTATTTGCGTAATATTTATGCAATTAATTCTTTGCTTATTATAAATATATATTTAAGAATTAATTTTTAATTTAATCTATTAGATGCATAATTTAAGTTAAAGTATGCTATTAAAAATAAATTTTTATTGCTATTGTATATTAGTTTTTTGTCGACAATAAAACAAAGATATTGAAGCAATGTCTTGAAGACTTAATTATAATGTTTTGTTAAATTAACAAAATATTAACTTAGACGTTCTATTACAAAAGCAATATTTAGACAAATATAAATAACTATATACATAATGTTTTCGATTGCGTATTAATAATTTTTTTGATTAATTCGCTCGTCTTTTAATCTAGCAAATTGAAAAGAATTGTATTTATTTATAAGCAATTTAGTTAAGTTGCTTTTATTAATAGACATTTGTAGTTTATCAAGCATTTTGTTAACATAATAAGATTGATTTATGCGTAGAGTTTTAACTTTTTGATTGCAAATAATTCTAATATTAAGAATTCTTTTTATTTCTTTTAGATTCTTTATTTTAAATATCTTTTAAAACTTGCGTTTAAATCAATTAACGTTACTTATTAATTATATAACAATAACAATATTGTCGACATAAAGTAAAAGCATAATGCGTTGTTTAAAATACAACAAAAGATAAAGATTAATATTGCATTGCTTAAAATCTAATTTAGCAAACTCTTTAACACAACGTTTATGTTAATTGCAATCGACTTGTTTTAAATTATAAAAATTTCGAAAAATGCGCAAACATTGCTCTAGAAATACATTTACTTCAAATAAAAATATTATATAAATCTTCTTTTTAAGAAAAGACTTAATAAAGACGTTGTTAATATTTATTTAATAGCATTTCAAGTTTTTTAGCATAACAATAACAAGAAATATTTGTAAAATATCAAATTTAACAATTGAAACAAAAGTGTTTTCGTAATTAATTTCGAAAATTTATGTAAAGTTTTTTGCGACTAATTTTGCTTTAAGCTTCTTTAGTATTTTATTTATATACATTTTTACTTTAAATACTTATTTGCTTGTTACGATATTAACGTTTCGAAAAAAAGTAACAATTTCTTATGTATTATTAGTAGCAAGAGCAAGTAATTTCTTTTATATAGCATCTTTTTATAGCTTCATCTAAACAAAATTGTTTATAATTTTGTTTTATGTCTTTAATACAAGTATAACAAGCTTGTTAATATTATTATTTTTTTTATTAATAATTACAAAGTCGTACTTTGAATTTATAATTTTATTAATTATATCTTAAACTATAAAGACTATTATAGTACAAACAATTTTGCTTTAATGTTTTTCTAAGTTCTTTGCACTATTATTAACTTGTTTTCTCTTTAAAATAACAACGTGCAAAAATGTTTATATATAACGTTCAAATAAAGCAAAATTATTTAAAGTTATCTAGAAAGAATTTAAAGTAATTTGAGCAAGATCTAAATTATTTTGAGCGAGATTTAAGTTAATGTAAGCAAGATTTAAGTTAATATAAACAAAATCTAGATTAGTATAAACGAGATCTAAACTAGTGTAAGCGAGATCTAAACTAGTGTAAGCGAGATTTAAATTAATGTAAACGAGATTTAAATTAGATTTATTTTTGATTGCATCTTTGCAAGATCTATCTATTAATTATCTTTCTAGTAAAATATTAATTGTCTTAATACGCATTTTAAGATTAATATATTCTCTCTTTTCGTTTTCGACATATTTGACAATATTATATTTGATAATTTTACTTAAGTTTAATGCTTATATTTTGACGAATGCATTTGTTTTGTTAACGTATTTAAGAAATACTCTTATTTGTTCTCTATTTATAAGCTTATTTTTTTTATCTTTGGCGAAAAAAGATTTAGAGTTTATATAGAAATAGCATTTGTAATTTTATATACACAAATAATTAATAAATAATTTGACGTCAATAAATATCTCTATAGATGTAATAAATTTATTGTCGATAAGCAATTTAATTGCTATGTAATTTTGTAAATATGCGTTTATCTATGCAACTTTTAATCAAAACTTAATAAGAAGTTTTGTCTCTTTAATTATAACTTTTATAAAGTTTTTTATAATTTGTATATTTTATTTAGCGACACTATTTTAAAAAGAATTGTATAACAAGATGTAGTTAAGTCTAACGTTAAAGAATAAATATTACTTATTAAGTGCTAACTTAAGTTTTGTGTTATTATTGTTGCAAATTGCGAGTACTTTAACTTTACTTTAAAACTCTATTTGTATTTGTTATTAACAAAGAATATTTACAACTTATTTTTGTTTAATTATTGTTAATATCTATATTTTACAAAAGTAATTATCGACGATTTTGAGAAAATACTCGTGTTTAAGTTTTGAAACTAGTAGTAATTTGCAAATGTCAATTGAAATAAGAGCTAAAATAATTGTTTTACGCTTATTGATATAATAATTTCTCTTATTGTAAAACTTGATTAATGTGCATACTTTACAAAAATTTCTTATATCTTCGATAATAAGAACAAGCTTTAAGAATGTAGTAATTTTATATAGCTTTCGCAATTTAATTGCGTCTAAATAAGCAAATTGATTATATTAAAAACTATAGAACTTTGTTTTGAAATTGCTAATAATTGCTTTATTAATATTAATTTGCATTTAATTCTTTTAATTAGATGCGCTATTAATTGTTGAAAACGCTATAAAAGACTTTTGTTATATAACAATAATAAAAGCAAATTCGTTTAAACTTAATATTATTTTACTTATTATATATACGTCTTCTTGTTAATTTGTAGTAAAAATATATATTTTTTGTTTGTCTCGCATTTATATGCTATGTTTGTTAAAATTTTTATGTAAATTTTTCTAACATATACGTTTGCTAAACAAAAGATTAATTTTAAAATTTAAAACAAAAAAAACATTTATTAAATATGTTTTGTTTTTGTTCTTTGTATATATTGTTGTTGTTTTATATTAATTTAAAAACAATTTTCTTTCTTTAATCTTAACAATACGTTTAAAAATAACAATAAAAGAATCTCTAAAATATTAAAGCTAATTAATTATGTATAAAAAAACGTTAGTATTGACAATTTATTTGTTGTCGAAAATTTTATTAACATTTTTTTTAAATAACGTCGCAAATTCTTTATTAATATTTTTCTTAATATTGAAGTTGCTATTATTGAGTAAAGATTTCTTTAACAAATTATTGTTTTTAGCATTGTAAACGCAATGCTTTTTGTAAAACTTTCGTTTGTTATCTTTGATAATTTTTGTCTTTTTTATTTTTTTTTAAATATATTTGCGAATATCGATATAAAAGAAATATTTTTTAACAAAATATTTAAGACTTTAATAAAGATAGCAACAATATATGTTTTTATTAATTTTTCGATCAAAAAAGCTAAGTTTTTAATAAGAATTAAAGTTCGATTTTGAAAAGAAACTTCGATATTAATATTAAGATTTCGAACAACTAATTTCGCGTTTAATTTATATAGCAATCTTATTAACTTTAAGCAATGTCTTTTTTTTTTGCAATTTTTGAAGAATTACATCGATATTAAGAGAATTTTAAGTATTAAGAATATCTTAAGTTGCGATGTATTTCAAAGACAAAAAAATTAGCAATATTTAAATTAGTCTATTATTGCAATATAGTCTTTTTATGTTAAGTTAAGTTTTAACAATCTTTTGTTCTAGTTTTTTAAAATGTGTTTATACTTTATTAATACTTTAATCGATAAACTTCTTGTAATTTATATAGTTTGTCAAGTATTATTTTCTAATAATTTGAAGCTTCTTTTTGTATTTATATATTAAGAATCTTTATATCTTATATGCGATAATTATAACAATTACGTTTTTTTTGTTGTTTTTGTTTAGATAAAGTTGAATGTAAAGAGTAGTCTTAACATTTGTTTTTACGTCTTTAAATCAAAAAATTATCAATAATATTAAATTAGTTTCGCTTGTAAAGATAGAAAGTATAATAGAGTTTAAAGATTAAATTATATTTTAAAGATTTTTTGCTATAAGATAATTTTTTATTCGACGAAATTATTGTTCGTTTGTGATTCGATTAAGTATGTTAATTGTTTTGCGTATATTGTTCTCTATAATATATAGAAGTGAATAAAGTAAAATTAACGAAAAAAATAAGAAAGATAGATAAAATAATGTTTGTCAAGTAACAATAAAAAGATTTAATGCATTAATTTTTTATTAATTTAGTGCGAAGATCGTAACTATGTTGTCGTCTTAATAATATCTTTTAATATTGTGTTTGCTTTCTTTAAAGCAATTTAGTTTGCTTTCTTTAAAGCGTTAATTAGCTCTTTTTTAAACAATATAGTTTGCTTTCTTTAAAGCATTAACTAGCTCTTTTTTAAATATATAAATTAGTCTCTTTTATTGTTATTCGTTCTTTGTAGAATTTGTAATCGAACAAAATTAGTTTGTTTGCGCAAAAATTCTTCGCATAACTCGAAGATGTATGTCAATTTTTGTTTATTAATAATAGTGTCTTTTGTTTTTTATAAAATGCAATCGAGATTGTCGCAATAATAATATTAGAGACTATTGAATTAAAAGTTTTCGCAAATTCGAACTTATAATTTATTGAAAGATGTAACGAACAATGTAGTGAATTATTAGTATTATAGAAGATAATTATATACAAATAGTAGAGATTGCAAGATATATCGTAGTTTCTAAGCTAATCTTAATTGAATCTAGCTTATCTAGATTAGATTAATTTAAATTTGGACCAATTTGCTAAGCGAATTAATTAGAAGTAGATAAGCAACTCTTTGAATTGCTTATCTACTACTATTACGATTTGCAAACTTTAGACATGTTGTCGTCGTATTGCGCAATATTAATATTAATTATCGCTACAATATACAAATTCTAATTAATTTTTAAAATAGACAAAATACTAATTATTATATTGTTAATAATAATTCGCAAACAATAATTTTTTAAATAAGAAAATATAATAAAAAAAGAAATAAAGAATTATTAAAAAATAAATATTAATAATTCAAGTTTATTTACTTAATGTTCTTATTAACTTTTAGATAATAAATAAAACAATATTTTTATTATTTATTATAAAATGTCTTGCTTAAATCTTTTTATTTATTCGAATATACAATTATTAGAATGTATAACGTTGTATTGTTTATAATATATTATTGCTAAAAAACTAATTTAATATAATCTTAAAACATTAAAAAAATTAATTGAAAAAAACGTTAAACACATATTGCGAGTCTATAAAATATACAATTATATTAATTGTTAATTCTAAGACAACAAATTTAAATTGCGCAATTATTTTCGTTTTGCAAATAAAATCTATAACAAAGTTTAAATTAACAATTGATTTAAAGAATACAATACAATATTTAATAAAAAACTTCGTAAAAGCATTTCTAAAATCGCATAATTTTAAAGCTAATTTATTATTATTTATAAAGTTACTATGTTAATTATATTCGAATTGTTTAAATTATAAAATATATTAATTTTAAGTTTTAAAACTATTGATAAAGAAGTTAAAACAACAAAAACATAAACAATAAATTAATGTAAAAAAAAGATATTTATTAATTATAAAAATTAAATATAAAAATTAATTAAAACTTTAAGTCTTTTAAACTTTTTTATAATTTTTTATTATTTATTATTGCATTATATTAAGAGCTAAACACTTAAAACAATTAAATAAAAAACTTATATTTCGCGAATGTCGCAAAGAAAAAAATTTGTTAACAAGATTGTTAAAATTCGTATTTAAATATATTAGAGATCTCGAATTGTTGTACGAAGAATAAATATAATTTTAAGTAAAATATAAAAAGTTAACAAAAAAAAGAAAAAAAATGTAAAAAGATATTGCAAAGAAGAAGATTTAATATTGCAATATTAAATATTCGAATTTAACAAAGTTGTTAACTTTAGAAGAGATCAAAAATATATTGTTAAAAAATTGAAAAAAAATTATTATTATGCGAGAAAAACTATTAAGAGAACGTAGAAAATTGTTAAGAAAATAAAAAAAATTGTTAAGAAAACAAAAAAGATTAACGAATTTCAAAAGTTAATTTTTCGAAATTCTTATTATTAAATTCGAAGAAATTGAACAAAGATATTAAGATTAACGTCTGCGACAAATTTTGCATCAATAAAGTACTAATTTGTAAAAAAGTTTATACAACGAGTTAAAAATATTAAGACGTTAAATTAAAGCGTTTGTCAACGTTGAACTTGCGACAATTATAAGATTGACGCAAAGCTATATCAATTGCAACAAAGAATCGATTAACAAGAGACACAAAAATAAAAAATTTGATTAAATTTATAAATTTGTTAAACGTTTGCGCATAATTGAAGACGTTAAAGTTAGAAATACTAAAGCGCAAAACTAATAATAAAATAACTTTCGATTACTAGTTAGCAAATTGTTCGAAATAATTATTAATTTCAAAGATTATCGTTTTATTGTTTTTAAAAATTAAAAATATATTTTTTAGCATATTTAATATGCGATTGCGCAATAATCAAATTGTTTTATCGCAAGCTTAAACATTTTGTCTTTATAATTAATTCTAATTTGCTATTATTATATTCGACGTTTACAAACAACAATCTAGCAATGCTTTGTTAATATACGTAATACAAGAAATCTTTTATGCGATTAAAAATTATTAATTAACGCAAATTAACAAAAGTAAGCAACAAGAAAAACACACTAGCGTAACAATTATTTCTTAATAAGAGTAAATAACATTGTTTAAATTGTAATTCAAAATCTTTATAATTAAATCGTTGTCTAAAATAGCAACAAAGTAAAAATAAATTATTAAACAATTAAGCTTTGACGTTTAATCGCTACTATACAAAATAAAAGTTTTCTAGAATGTAATGTTTTTTATATTACGTATTATTGAACTTTAATATAAATTATTACAATTGCACTCTTATTAAATAAATTAAGTGCAAATAAAAAGTTTCGAATTAAAAATAAATTTATTAATATTGTTTATTTATTTATCGAAGAATTGATAAAAATTTATTAAAAATCTTTTGCAACATTTGTTAATCTTAATATTTAAATAAACAAAGCATTTTATATACTTAATATTGACGTAATTCTTAAGCGCATTAATACTATAATTAAAGTAACAAAATATTAAATTAATTATAGCGTTTTATCGCAAAAATATTAATATTAATAAAAAAAAATGCGTAAATTATTGCGCAATAAAACATAAAACAAATATAGTTTTAAATTAATTTTAATTATATATTATAAAATAAAATGTAAATTAATACAAAGTTAATCTTCTTTGTTATTAGTTTAATTGTAATAATAATTATATATACGCAATTTAAACTTAAGATTTAATTAAATCTTAAAATTGTATAGTTAATTAAAAGTTGTATTAATTGTAATAATTTTATTTTTTACTTAAAGCAATAATACTTTAAATATAAAGAATTAATTTCTAAGCTTCTTTAAATTAGAAAGTGTAACTTGCTCTTAATTAGCTTTTAAAAATTTATGATATTTAAAATCTTTTTTAAAATTAAAAGAGCAACAATTAATACAAAAAATGTAAGCTTTAATTTCAAGTTTGCTATCTAAGAATTTAATAAATTTAAAAAACATATCTTGAAACGCTTTATTAATAATTAAAGAGTTGCTTATTTTGACGTCTAACAAATCTACAAATCTATTTCGATAAAAATAATATAAACAATTTTTGTTTTTGTTTTAATTTAAGATTTCGAAAGTTCTATTAAGTACTCTTAGAAAATCTAAAATATAAACAATTATTATATTAATTTTATAACAAATCGTTGTATTAATATCTACGCATATATAATAATTTATAATAAAAACAACGTTAATTAAAATATATTTTGTAGCAATTTTAAAAAACTTGTTATTTGCGTTTACATTAAATAGATTTGTATCTTTATTAAATAAATTTAATTCGTCAATTTGTATAAATTTAATTTAACTATAATTAAAATCTTAATTTATTAAAGTTTTTTTTAAAGATACACAATAAATATTGTCGCATTTTAAGAAAAATTTCGAAAACTTTAATTTAAAAGTTCGCAAAAATTTTAATTTAAAGATTTGCGAACATTTTAATTTTAAAGAAAAATATAATATATTACAAATCGAACATTTAAATAATAATAAAATACTATTTAAAATATAGTTATTAATTAATCGACGTTGTAACGCAAAAGAGAAATTATAAAAATCTTTAATATAAGAATTTCGTAAAAAAATTTTAATTAAGAAAGAAAATATTAAGAATTGTTCTATTAATAGTTAAACAATTGCATTATTTTTAAGTATAATTAAATTTAATTTCGCATTTAATAAAGACGATTTAACAATTTAAAAACAATTGTAATTAAAACAAGAAATAGCGAATTAAACAAGTAAATTGTTAACAATGCGCAATACAAAAAAGATGCTAATATAATTTTGTCGCAAACTAACATTAATTAATTTTTGATCAATTAGTATCAATTAATTAAATTAATTTCGATTAAATATAATTTAAAAATCGAATCTTAAAAAGTTAAAAAACATATTAATTTTTCGATTGTTAATAGTATAATTAAAATAACAATTATATATTATTATTTCGAAACGTTTAATTACTTTATTAATGTTGTTTATTTTTTAAACTAACTTTAGAATCTTAATTATTGTAAAGTACGTATTGTTAATACGTTCAAAAAGAGTATTAACAAAGTTGTGCAATTAACGTTTCTTAATTCTAAGAATAATTTTAGTAGTTTAATTATTTTTCTTTGTTCTTTGTTACGCGATATTAATTACTTAAGTGCGAAAGATCTCTTAATTAAGATCTTGATTAATATTTGCTCTAAAATTGACGTCTTAATTAATTTATATATTTAATTAATTATTAAATTTTATCATAATATTTTTTACAATAAAAGTAATACTAAGAAAATAATCTTAAATTGTTAAAACTTAACTTATAATCTACAAAGAATTTGCATTATTTTAATATTATTTAATTAATTTTTTTTCGAAATTAATAAATATACTTTTAATATAGAGCTTGTTGCTAATTATTGAAAAAGCTACAATATCAATTACGTTATTAAAAGATATAAAAAAAGTATACTTAATACTTAAATAAAAAAACTTAATAAAATATTAAAAAAACTTAATAAAAAATAAGAGAACTTTGTAAAATATAAAAGAGACTTAATTAAAAATTGAAAAAAAAATTGTTTGTAATTTAACTAAAAACTTATTTAAATTTTAAAAAATATAAAATGAATTGTTTTTAAAGAAAATCTAAAAATATTTGTAAACTTTTGTAAAAATTATACTAATATTTATTTAAAAAGTTTCAAATTTTTTTTATAATAAAATAACGATTTCTTAAAAGTAAACAATAATAATACTAAGTAATTCTAAGATTTTAATACTTTAAATTGTTATTAATTTACGTTTAAACAACAATAAAGTTTACACAATTAAAAAGAAACAATTTGCAAAATAAAATTTAATATAAAAAATTACTTTCGAATAAAATGCATTAATTAAAATTAATAACGTTATATATATGTTTATTAAGCAATTTTAATTAATTTTAGTAATAACGAACTTATATTGTTTTAACTTCTATAGTTGTATTGTTTACAATAAAGTTGATATTTTTTGCAAAAATATATAATTAAGTTTTAAAACTTTAAAAGCGTATTAATAGATAAAATGCAATTGCGTTTACGTAATAATAAGTTCTAATAAATATATTAAATAATAATTTAAATATTTATCTATTTATATGCGATTAAAAAATAATTAATTAATACAAAGTAAATAAAAACATAAATATAATTTCGTGCAATATAGTTATATTTATTTATAAAAACATATATTTTAATATTACAATTTTATAAATATTAATTGTTATATAACAAAAGCTTCGATCAATTTAATTATAAATTAATTAAGTATATTTAATATTTATAGTTATTTAAGTGCGAAGAAACAAAATTAAACAAACAATTATTAATTTTTATAATAAAGACAATTTAAGAAGCGACAAAATAGCAACAATAAAAAAGAAAAAACTTCGATTAATAAAGCAACTAAATATAAAAGCTAAAAAATTAAAAAGTTTGTTAACAACATTAAAAATTATAAGCAAATATATCTATTTTTTTGTATATTAACAACGTTTTGTTGCGTGCAACAATTTATTAAAAGCAAAATCTCTTTATTTTGCTTCTTTATTTATATCGCATTTTTAAAACGATAAAATAACGTTTATATTTATTAAATGTTGCAAATCTTGTTAAATTTGTTGTAAAACTTAATAAAAACAATAATGCACAAATTTTTTTTCGAAACAAAATTATATAAAATTAATTGTAATTAAAGCAATCGCAAATTTAAATATCTATATTTATATAACAAAGAAATTGATTCTAAGACTAATTAATAATTATAACAAAAACAATATAAATAGAAAACTAACATTTAATTATTAGACAAAATACGCGTAATTAATAACTTTAAGAAATCTTATCGTTTTTAAAATATAGCAAGAATCGAAATATAAAAATTCTTGTGTTATAATACTTGTTTTTAATAATTTTTATTTAAAGATTATAATAAATTAATTGAACGCAAATACAATTATAATTGAAAAAAAATTTAAAATTTCGCAAAATTATATATATGTAAGTTTGTACTCTTTAAATATATAACGCGTAATTAAATTACGTAGCAAGATTAAAAAAGTTTTGCTTTCTCGCTTTTATATATTGCGTACTTTTAATAAAACTAAAAAACAAAATAATAATTTTATTGCTAATTTTGTTAAATTTGTATCTTTGTTACATAAAGTTTTTTATTTTAGTAAAATAATTAACGCAAAGTATTTGCGAATTTTTTTAAACTTAATTTAAAATATTAAGATCGCAACAATTAAAGGTATTAACAAAAATATAATTAAAAAGACAATTGTAATATAGTAAACAATTAAATTTATAAATTTTAAATTGCTCTTTTAATTTTAAAGAGAAAGAATTATTTTTTAAACAAATTAATTAAAATTTTATAAATATATTTTAGAGCATTTTTACAAAATTAACACGTAATTACTTACAATTAAATATCTTGTTCGCATTTATATTTAATAGAAAATCAAAAACAAAGTTACAATTAAAACTTAATTCGTTATTAAAACTAATCGCATTACTACATTTTTTGCAACTTACATTAATTGCGCTTCTAAAATCAAAAAAAGAGATAAAAACAATGTTAAAAAAATTCTACATAATAGTAATTCAAAGAATTAAATAATAGTTTCTAATAATTAAACACTTTTGTAAAATATATTTTTTACACAAATTAATAACGTTTGTCTTAAGACAAAGTAAATAATTTTAAAAATTAAAAATCTTTGTTAAGTAATAATTGCTAAAACATGTTATTAAGCAATTAAATTAAAACAAGATTCTTAGCTTAACGTACAAAAAAAACACGCTAAAAAAATTGTTATAATCTACATAAACAATTTTAATTTTCTAGATTTTTTTTATTTTTTTTTACATTAATTTATTTGCTTAGATTAACACTCTTTTTCGCATATTAACAAAAAACTTATTTGCAAATCTTCTTTCAAAATATAAGAATTTTATATAATATATATTTATTATAAGCAACAATATTAATAAAAAAAGAAAAAAGATTATATTGATGTTTTTGTTCAATAATTTAGTAAATTTTGTTGCAAATTTAATTAAAGACAATGCTAATATATATATAATAGCGACATAAAAAGATTATAATGTTTGCTAATATATTTAACAACAAATTAAACAAACTCGCAATTAACAACAACAATAAAAAAGACAAAAATGTTAATATTAAACTTAAAAAACGCATTTAACATAAAAACTTTATTGTAAATTAAAAAAAACAATATACGTTTATATTATAAAGACAAGTTGTCTCGCATTATATCAATAATAAATAATACAAATTATACAAATTAATATATAACTAATAACGTTATTATAATCTAAAAAATTTATTTCTAGCTTCGCAAACTTATTAATTTTACAAAGTACTAACAAATTTGCGTCGATCTTAAAATTTTCGCAATCAATTAAATTTTTCAAAGCTTGTTTTCTTAAAAGTTCGATAACGCTTAACGCAAAAATTTAATAAAGATCTATTTATAAAAGAGTTTGTTGCAACAAATAATGTCTTCGAAGTTTAATTATAAAAAAATTTTAATAAATATTAAAAAAAATTTAATTGTCTCGATTATTAAGAGTTACGTTATCAAATTCGTAATTTTATAATTAAAAAATATTAAAAACTTTTTCTTAAAATTAATAAATTGTATTTAGATAACGCATTATAATTTTTTTAATTTGCGAAACAAAAATAAGATTAATTCGTTTTTAACAAATTATAAATACAAATAAATATTTATATTCAAATATTAAAATTAACAAACAAACGATAATATAGTTGCAATTGTACAACTATGTAAACAAATTTCGTTATACAATAATAAAGAGAATTCGACATTAAATTGCGAATAAATATAATTTTATTACAAAAATAATTTAAACAAAACGAAGAAATTATTGCTAAAGAATTGATTCGCAAACTTATTATATTATTCGATATATATCTTTACGACTATATAGATTAAAATTAATGTTACACAAAAGCTTAAAGAAATAAACAACAATAATTAATTTTTAAATAATATTTTTAATAAAATAATTTACGATTGCTTCTTTAAAGAGAAGAACGACAAATAATTCTACAATTATTAAAAAAACATAAAAGTTTTCTTTGACTTAATTAATTTAAAATTGATTTAATTTATATTTAGTGCAATTTATTATTATTTAATAGAGCGAACATTTAATCTTTCTATAAAGACTTGTAGATTTACGTTGAACAAAAATAATATATTTAAATTATTAATTTTAGTAAACTAACATTAATGTACAATAAAGATAATTAAATACGCGAAAAAAATATAAAATAAATTGTTTATTGTAAAACAATAGTTTATAAAGTATTTACTTCGAAAGCAAATTAACAAGCTTGCAACTAAATTTTATAAACAACTTAATTATAAATATATATTGCTAAACGTTATAACAAATAGCTTTAACAATATTTTTACTTATTTAAACTTTAACATCAAAAAATAACGCATTAAAATTAACATTAATTTGAATGTTTTAAACGATTTTTTTAATTTATTAGATAGCGATCGAAAAACAATAATGCGACTATTTATATACAAAGAGTTTAACGTAAGCTAATTATAAACTAAAATAAAGACAACTACAATAACAACGTTATATTAGGCGACAATTTTTATAAAAACGCAATAATTTCGTCTTTTGTAAAAGATCGCTTAAAATAATAGTAATGTTAATTGTAATTAATTATAAAACAAAATAAAAAACACAACAATTACAAGAGCGATAACAATAAAAAAAATAACAATTATAAGATAAACATACTTATTTATACAATTATTGTGCGAAAACTAATTAAAGATATATAGAGACGTAAAGTTAATATCAATGTAAATAAACGTAGTACAAACAATCGAATTAAACTTTAAATTAACACTCTAACATAATTAAATCAACGATTATATTAATAATAACAATAATTTCGAATTTAATTATAAAGATAATAAAGATTTGCAATATTTAAATAAAATAAATACTTAAAATAATATTTAACTACAAACAATCAACAAAAAATTAATTGCAAATTAAATTGTTAATATATAAAAAAAAATTAATAAGTCTATATTTCTTTTAAGATATTGTTAAAAATATATTAATATTTTAAAGACTTTTGATCAAAATAGTTAAACAAAAGTAGATAAAAATAATATTAAAAATTATGTTAACGCTAAAGAAGACGCAACTTCAAATATAAGTTTATCGATATATAATTTTTTTTTAATTAAGTTTAAACTAATTATTACTTATAATATTAAAAAAATCGTTTTAAAGATAAGCAATTCTTTAAATATAAAAAGTAAACAATTTAATATATTAAACGAGATAACAAATTAATTAAGATTATAATGTTAAAGAGAGAAAATTAAATTAGACTTTAACGCAAATTGTTTATTAAAAGAAAGCAAAACTTGATATATTATATTGGCAAACAATATAACAAAGACGACATAAATATTAACACAACTTCTAAGATTATATATAACGCAAACAATTATACTAAACTAATGCAACAACTAAATTGCTACATTTTATAAACAAAAATCAAAATTAACAATCGAATTATTATTGTTATAATAATGCACAAAAATAATCGCAAAGAAACGATAGAATTTAATTAATTAATTAATTAAATTTAAGTTGTAATTCTTTATTGTATTGTAAACTATTAATATATCTATAGTTTTATAGCAAGATGAATAAGATTTGCAACATTTAATAAATGCAAATATTGCTTTATTATCTTAAAAATACAATATAAATAAAAAAGCAAAATAAAGAGATTTTATTTTTAATAAATTGTTGTATGCAACAAAATGCTATTAATATACAAAAAAATAAATGTATTTATTTATAATCTTCAATATTATTAGCAAGTTTTTTAATCTTTTAACTTCTATATTTAGTTACTTTATTAATTGAAGTTTTTTCTTTTTTATTATTATTATTTTGTTGTTTCTTAAATTGTCTTTATTATAAAAATTAATAATTGTTTGTTTAATTTTGTTTCTTCGCACTTAAACAACTATAAGCATTAGATATATTTAATTAACTTGCAATTAAATTAATCGAAATTTTTGTTATATAATAATTGATATTTATAAAATTGTAATATTAAAATATATGTTTTTATAAATAAATATAATTATATTGCACGAAATTGCATTTATATTTTTATTTACTTCGTATTAATTAATTATTTAATATATTTATTAGAACTTATTATTATATAGACGCAATTGCATTTTATCTATTAATATATTTTTAAAGTTTTAAAATCTAATTATCTATTCTTGCAAAAGATATTAACTTTATTGTAAATAGTATAATTATAGAAATTAAGATAATATAAGCTTGTTATTGTTAAAATTAATTAAAACTACTTAATAAACATATATATAATATTATTAATTTTAATTAATATATTTTATTTAAAAGTAATTTCTTATATTAGATTTTATTTTGCAAATTGTTTCTTTTTAGTTATATAAATTTTATTGTTATTTAAATATAAATTAATAACAATTTAAAGTATTAAAATCTTAAAATTACTTAGTATTATTATTGTTTACTTTTAAGAAAATATTATTTTGTTATAAAAAAGTTTCGAAACTTTTTAAATAAATATTAATATAATTTTTACAAAAGTTTACAAATAATCTTAGATTTTTTTTAAAAATAATTTATTTTATATTTTTTAAAATTTAAGCAAGTTCTTAGTTAAATTACAAACATTTTTTTTTTATTTTTAATTAAATCTTTCTTATATTTTACAAAGTTTTCTTACTTTTTTATTAAGTTTTTTTAGCATTTTATTAAATTCTTTTATTTAAGTATTAAGTATACTTTTTTTATGTTTTCTAGTAACGTAATTAATACTATAGCTCTTTTAATAATTAACAACAAACTTTATATTAAAAGTATATTTATTAATTTTGCAAAAAATTTGATTAAATAATATTAAAATAATATAGATTCTTTGTAAATTATAAGTTAAGTTCTAACAATTTAAAATTATTTTCTTAGTATTATTTTTATTGTAAAGAATATTTTAATAAAATTTAATAATTAACTAAATATATAAGTTAATTAAAACATTAATTTTAAAGCAAGTATTAATTAAAACTTTAATTAGAAGATTTTTCGCATTTAAGCAATTAATATTGCGCAATAAAAAACAAAGAAAAATAATTAAACTATTAGAATTATTCTTAGAATTAAAGAGCGTTAATTGCACAATTTTGTTAATACTTTTTTTAAGCATATTAGCAATGCATACTCTATAGGAATTAAGATCTTAAAGCTAGTTTAAGAAATAAACAATATTAATAAAGTAATTAAACGTTTTAAAATAATAATATACAATTGTTATTTTAATTATACTATTAACAATCAAGAAATTAATATGTTTCTTAATTTTTTAAGATTCGACTTTTAAGTTATATTTAATCGAAACTAACTTAATTGATCGATATTAATTAATCAAAAATTAGTTAATATTAATTTGCGACAAAATTATATTAGCATCTTTCTTGTATTGCGCATTGTTAACAATTTATTTATTTAACTTGTTATTTCTTGTTTTAGTTATAATTGCTTTTAAATTGTTAAGTTGTCTTTGTTAAATACGAAGCTAAATTTAATTATACTTAAAAGTAATACAATTGTTTAATTATTAATAAAGTAGTTTTTAATGTTTTTTTTCTTAATTAAAAGATCTTTACGAAATTCTTATATTAAAGATTTTTATAATTTCTTTTTTGCGTTATAACGTTAATTAATTAATAACTATATTTTAAATAATATTTTATTATTACTTAAGCGTTTAATTTGTAATATATTATATTCTTTTTTAAAATTAAAATATTTGCAAATCTTTAAATTAGAATTTTTGCAAATTTTTAAATTAAAGTCTTCGAAATTGTTCTTAAAATGCGACAATATTTATCGTGTATCTTTAAGAAAAACTTTAATAAATTAAAATTCTAATTATAGTTAAATTAAATTTATGCAAATTGACAAATTAAATTTATTTAATAAAGATACAAATCTATTTAATATAGACGCAAATAACAAGCTTTTTAAAGTTGTTGCAAAATACATTTTAATTAACGTTGTTTTCGCTACAAATTATTATATATGCGTAGACATTAATACAACAATTTGTTATAAAATTAACATAACAATTATTTACGTTTTAAATTTTCTAAGAATACTTAATAGAGCTTTTAAAATCTTAAATTAAAACAAAAACAAAATTTGTTTATATTATTTTTATTAAAATAGATTTGCAAATTTGTTAAACATTAAAATAAATAATTCTTTAATTGTTAACAAAACGCTTTAAAATATATTTTTTAAATTTATTAAATTCTTAAATAACAAGCTTAAGATTAAGATTTATATTTTTTGCGCTAATTGTTGCTCTTTTAATCTTAAGAAAAATTTTAAGTATTACAAATTTCTAAGAGCTAATTAAAAACAAATTACACTTCTTAATTTAAAGAAGTTTAAAAATCGATTTTTTATATCTAAAGCGTTATTGCTTTAAGCAAAGAATAAAATTATTACAATTAATATAACTTTTAATTAATTATACAATTTTAAGATTTAATTAAGCTTTAAGTTTAAATTACGTATATACAATTATTATTATAACTAAATTAATAACAAAGAAAATTATCTTTATATTAGCTTATACTTTATTTTATAACATATAATTAAAATCGATTTAAAATTATATTTGTTTTATATTTTATTGCGTAACAATTTACGCATTTTTTTATTATTAATATCGATATCTTTGCAATAAGACGCTATAATTAATTTAATATTTTGTTATTTTAATTATAGCATTAATACGCTTAAAAATTACGTTAATATTAAGCAAATAAGATGCTTTATTTCTTTAAATATTAAGATCGACAAATATTGCGAGAAATTTTTAATAAATTTTTATTAATTTTTCGACAAATAAGTAAACAATGTTGACAAGTTTGCTTTTAATTCGAAACTTCTTATTTGCACTTAATTTATTTAGTAAGAGTACAATTGTAACAATTTATATTAAAGTTTAATAATACGCAATATAAAAGATATTACGTTTTGAAAGATTTTTATTTTGTATAATAGTATTCAAACGTTAAAACTTAATTGTTTAATAATTTACTTTTGCTTTGTTGTTATTTTAAACAACAATTTAATTATAAAAATCTTCGATTGCAATTTAAACAATATTATTTACTTTTATCAAGAAATAATTGTTGCGTTAGTGTGTTTTTCTTGCTATTTACTTTTGTCAATTTGCGTTAATTAACGATTTTTAGTCGCACAAGAAATTCTTTGTGCCACGTATATTAACAAAATACTACTAGTTTGTTGTTTATAAACGTCAAATATAATAATAATAAATTAAAATTAATTATAAAGATAAAATACTTAAGCTTGCAACAAAACAATTTGATTATTGCGCAATTGCATATTAAATATGCTAAAAAATATATTTTTAATTTTTAAAAATAATAAAACAATAATTTTTGAAATTAATAGCTACTTTAAGCGACTTGCTAATTAACAATCAAGAGTTATTTTATTGTTAATTTCGTACTTTAGTATTTTTAACTTTAGCGTTTTTAATTATACGAGAACGTCTAGCGAGTTTATAAATTTGAACAAATTTTCTACTTTTGCGTCTCTTGTTAATTGATTCTTTATTACAATTGATATAATTTTGCGTCAATCTTATAATTGTTGCAAGTTTAATATTAACAAATACTTTAATTTAATATCTTAATATTTTTAACTTGTTATATAAACTTTTTTATAAATTAATACTTTATTAATGCAAAATTTGTTATAAACGTTAACTTTAATATTTTTGTTTAATCTCTTCGAACTTAATAATAAAAATCTCGAAAAATTAACTTTTAAAACTTGTTAATTTTTTTTGTTTTTTTAACAATTTTTTACACTTTTCTAACAATTTTTCTTATATAATAATAATTTTTTCTTAATTTTTTAGTAATATATCTTCGATCTTTTTTAAAATTAACAATTTTGTCAAATTTAAATATTTAATATCGCAATATTAAATCTTTTTTTTTGCAATATTTTTTTATATTTTTTTTCTCTTTTTTGTTAACTTTCTATATTTTACTTAAAGTTATATTTACTCTTTGTGTAACAATTCGAAATTTTTAATATATTTAGATACAAGTTTTGACAATCTTGTTAACAAATTTTCTTCTTTGCGAGATTTGCAAAATATAAGTTTTTTATTTAATTACTTTAAGTATCTAACTTTTAATATAATGCAATAATAGATAATAAAAGATTATAAAAAGATTTAAAAGATTTAAAGTTTTAGTTAATTTTTGTATCTAGCTTTTATAATTAATAATTTTTTTTTTTTACATTAATTTGTTGTTTATATTTTTGTTATTTTGATTTCTTTATTAATAGTTTTAAAACTTAAAATTAATATATTTTACAATTTAAGCAATTCGGATATAATTAATATAGTAATTTTATAAATAATAATAGATTAACTTTAAGATTACGCGATTTTAAAAATACTTTTACGAAGTTTTTTACTAAATATCGCGTTATATTTTTTAAGTTAATTGCTAATTTAAACTTTGTTGTAAATTTTATTTACAAAACAAAAATAATTTTGCGATCTAAATTTGTTGTCTTAAGATTAACAACTAATATAATCGTATATTTTACAAATTCGCAATATATATTTAATGTTTTTTTCAATTAATTTTTCTAATATTTTAAGATTATATCAAATTAGTTTTTTAATAATAATATATTATAAACAATACAATATTATACGTTTTAACAACTATATATTCCAGCGAATAAAGAGATTTATGCAAGACACTTTATAATAAATAATAAAAATATTGTCTTATTTATTATATAAAAATTAATAAAAATATCAAGTAAATAAACTTAAATTATTAATATTTATCTTTTAATAATTCTTTATTTTTTTTTCTATTATATTTTCTTATTTAAAAAATTATTATTTGCGAATTATTATTAACAATATAATAATTAGTATTTTGTTTATCTTAAAGATTAATTAGAATTTGTATATTGCAATAATAACTAACATTAATATAATTTTTAAGCAATCTTATTAACTTTTAAAACAACTAAGTAATCTAAATTTTAACAATAATAATTTTTTAAAACAAATAAGTAATTTAGATTTTAACAATAATAACTTGTAAATAATAAACTTAGCAAATATATTATTTTTTTCGAATAATACATTAACATTAATTGCAATAACAATAATATTTTGTTTGTTTCTAAGTATATTGTATTGCTTTTTGTTATTTAATTGTGCAAAATTATATACATTATATTGTAGATTGTTTTTTTTGTTAAATCGAATTGCTTCTATTTATAGATTTTGTTTATTTTATCTTAGAATCGAAGTTAATATTAATTATATTGTTAAATTTTTACAAAAGCTTATTTCTTTTTTAAATATTTGCACTTCGAACAAATTATACTTCGAACAATTTTAACTTTATCGAACAAAAATTATTTGCAAATTTTTTTAAAAAAATAGTATAAACTTAAATAATATATAAGTTGTCGAAATAACAATAATAACAAAGATAATTAAAAAGAACATTAAGTTATTAAAAAAAAATATTAAGAAATTTAATATTAATTTAATAAATTTAGATTTAATTTATTTAATAAAAATTGTTTGTAATAAACAATATTGCGCAAAGAAATAAGCAAAGTTATTTTTATTTATTATTGTAAAAAACTTTAAGTATTAATACTTTCTATTAAATTTGCATTAAAGCAAAGTATTTATAAAAAAAATATAGCGAAAATAAAATTAATGCGAAGTAGAGCTAATAATTAATAAAGAGCTTTAATTATATTTTTTTATTTGTGCAATATATAAAGACTTAATCTTAACTAGTTTTGTCTTAATTATAATAGTAGTAATATATGTTTATTGCGCTTTGTAATTAATAAATATAAATAAATAATAATCTTTATATAAGTTTAGTATAGTGCGTATATACTAATATAAAGTTATATTTCTATATGCTTTTAACTTACATTAAATAATTAAACTATTAATTAAAAATATTGTATTAAATTATTGTAAAATTTAAGAGATTATATTATTTTATATAAATACAAGCGATTATATACTTTATTAAAATTAACGTTATTATAATTTATATTGCTTTGTTGTTGTTATTTAAGAACATATTAATGCAAGAACTTAAAATATATAAAGCAATATTGTTATATAATATATTTAAAAAACGTTATTAATGTTTTAGCTTGCAATTGTTAAGTATTTATTACGTATAATGCGATTGTTCGCTTGTTTATACAACGTTTCTTCTATTATAATTTCTATTAAATTGCGTTGTTAAGTCAAAATTGCGAATTATTTAAAAATAGTAAAATAAAACTTAATAAATAAGTCTTATAATAATTGATTAATTATAACTCGAAATTTATTAATACAAAAGTTGTTAAAAAATAATTTATAAATATTAAAGACAAATAATATATAATTTTCGACAATAGTTGCAATATTTGTAATAAAATAAAATTAATAATTAAAATTTAAAAGAGTAATAACGTAAGATTTTTTTTGCATTGTAATAAAATAAAGTTAGTTATTATAATTTAAAAAAATAATAATATATAATTTCTAATATATTGTTTTATTAAAATAAAAATACTACGAATATTTTTAAAAAACAACAACAATGCTTTTAATAAAATAGAGTTTATAGATATAATATAAAAAAAGTACAAAATAATGTTTTAATAATGTTGTTTTATTAAAGTAAGCAACTTTAAATCTTTAATATACAAAATTATATTTTCGAACAAATTTAAAAGATTTTGTATATTTGTTAAACAAAATAAGAAAATTAATAAATAATTTTTTTTTTATATATAATTAAATTTATTAAACAACAATAAAAGAGACAAATTTTAAAAAAAATTATTAAGAAAATTTAATTAAAGTTTTATTTATTAAGTTTGTTAATAATAACTAATTAATTGTTTGTCTTTTTTTGTTTTATTCTTTAGTATATTTTTAATATTTAAACAATTTAAGTTTTATTTTAAAATACAATAACAACAATAATAAAAACAACAAAAATAATAAAAAAAAAAAATTTAACTTTTAAATAAAACAATTTAGCAAATTTGGCGTTTTTTATTAAGATAATTTAATTAAAGTTTTATTTATTAAACTTGCTAATAACAATTAATTAATTATTTGTCTTTTTTTGTTTTAATTTTTAGTATATTTTTAATATTTAAGTAATTTAAGTTCTATTTTAAAATTTTACAACAATAATAATTAAAATAATAAAAATAACAAAATTAATAAAAATAATAATAATAACGTATTTATTTATATTTAAAGTAAATTTCAATTTGCGAAAATCGAAAATTTTAATAATAAATAAACAATAAATATTTTTATATAAAATTAAATTAAAGAATTAAACGTTAATTAATTGTATAATAATTGCGATATTATATTCTTTAAAAACGCAACGTTTAAAAATAATAAAAAATATTAAATATATATAAGAAACAATCTAAAGTTTTTGTTGTTTTGTTTGTAAATAGTAGATTTGCTTTAAGCAATTATAATGCACAATTCTCTCTTATATTAAGTTGTTGTTTAAATAGACTTAAGATTAATAACAATAAAAAATAATATAAATTCTTAATTAGACTTTTCTTAATTAAGATAAAATAACTATATTATTTGTTGTTTTTGTTAATTATAAATTATATTCGATATTATCGATATAATATTAATTTGATTTAAAACATCTTTGTCGCAAGCATTGTTAAATATACGTAAGAAATTTTAAGAGTTAACAATATATTTAAACAAAATATTTTTAACTTTGTAATTAAAGTAATCTTCTATATAATCGCAAAAAATGTATAATTTTTAAATGTTAAAAAAATAAGTATTTATATAATTTTTTTTTTTAATATTGTTGTTAAGAATTTCTTGTAACAATTAATGCTTTTATAAATATATAGATTTTAATAACGTATTTAATTAAATAAAGAGATAAATAAAGAATAAAAATTAAGAGCATAATATTTTCTTTATTCTTTAATATTTAAATATTATAATAAGATTTATTAAAATTTGATAAAACAATAATATAAAATATGCAAAATTAATAAAAATGTTGTTAAATAAATTGCAAATATTAACAATGTAAAAGCGCTAATTTAAATAAAATACGTATATATATCTTAAGTTATAAATAAATTAAAATATTATTAAAGATTCGTGTAATTTTATTACGAAATCGCTTAAACAATTGTTTTTATCTTTGCATTTATATATAAAATTGTATTCTTTTCAATTTAAACAAGAATTATATTATAACGTTTAATTAACAAGATTTTAATAACAAATTATTATTTTAATTAAATTATAATTTAATTGTTCGAAAGAATTTAATAATATATTAAGATTTAAATTGTTAATATTTTGCAAATTGCGCAAGTTTAAGTCTTAATTTATAGAATTAATTTTTTTTTGTTTTTGCAACAATATTGCAAACAATTATTTTATATTATTGTTTTTTTGTTCGATTTAAATTGCTTTTTTTTTTCGAATATTTTAAATAAATACGACGAATATATCTTTTTAAACTTAATAATTTTTATATTCGAAATTAAATATTGTTGTTTGTTGAAGAAATTAATAAAGTAATATAATATGTAACGCAAACAAGTTGTATTGTAGAAAAATTAACAAAATAAAAAATGCGAAAGAATTCTTGTTATAAATGTAAATGTTTAGATTAATTTATTAAGAATTTTATCGAAAAATCTTTTAAATTCGAAAGAAAATCTTAAGTTTGCGTCGACTATAATTAAGAATTTAGAAAAATAATAATATTGCTATTTTAAATATTGTTAATTTATTTAATTAAAAGATAAAATGCAAGAGTTTGCAACATATTTAAGACAATATTTGCAATATTTAAAATACGAAAAAAGATAAAAGAAAAAGAAAGTCTTAAATTTGCGTCGACTATAATTAAGAATTTAAAAAAATAATAATATTGTTATTCTAAATATTTAAGTTAGTTTATTTGATTAAAAGATAAAATACAAAGATTTGCGACATATTTAAGACAACATTTACGATATTTAAGATATAAAAAAAGTTAATTAAAAGTTTGTTGCGTTGTTTTGATTAAACAAAAGCGTAATATAACGATGTTATTAAAATCTATTGTTATATATTTGATTATATTGAACTTAATAACAAAGTTGATCTCTAAATTGCTTTGTAACGTAAACAACAAAATATTACATAAAAAGTTTTAAATCTTTAGACAACGTATATAATATTTTTTTCGAATTGTTTGCTTTAATATAAGAGACAAAAGTTATAACAAAGTTAATATTAAATTTATAATTTTTTTTTTATTAATAATTTCGCAAAGTTTATTATTTATATATTTAACATACTTTATAGCAAAATCTTTCTTCAAAAACAAAATAACAATTGATTTAATCTCTATAATATTAATTGTATTTATTAAAATTGCTTCGACAATTAAATTATTATAAACTTGTTCAAAAATTTAATTAAATAAATATAATAACTTTAAATTAGAAATAACGATTTTGCGATATAAATTTTAGATTATTAAACAAAGTTTGTATTGAACTTATAAATGCAAAAAATCGCTAAAAGAACGCGATGCTTTAAAATAATTATTGTATAAAGTTGTCTTTATATTACGATTATTAATATTATAATTATTAATATTGAAATTAAAGTTTTTTTGCGAATTTGTTTCGAACGAATTCTTAAGTTTATTGCTAATAGTTTGAAATAATATATAGATTTCGAAATTGCATTTTGCGTTTTTTTCTATTGTAATATTACAAATTGCGTTAATAATAATAGTCTTATGCGTATTATATTTTATAAAATTGTTAAATAATATATTAATTAAAATATAGATATTTAAGTTCGAAGTACTTTTGAAGTTTACTTTATTAAAAGAAAAGTAAAACAATTGTGTTGTTGCGAGTAATTAAATAGATAATTTAATATAAAACTTTTAAGATTTTTTAATATTTTATTTTTAATAAGTCTTAAGATGCGAAAAGAGATTTTATATATATTTTATTGTAATTAAAGATTAGAAGTTAATAGAAAGCTTTTCAAGAAATTATAAAGTACTATTCTAAAAATAATAAATATATTTGTAAGATTATTTGTTAAATAAATTATATTAAGAAATAGCTTGTAATTAAAACTCAAAATTATCTAATTTTTTAAACAAGTTTTTAAAAAAAGCTTGTTGTTTAATATAAATTGCAAAGTTTGTTTTTAAAAAATATATTAATATATATTTTCGTAAGATTTAAATAAATTAATAAACAATTAATCTATTATATTTAAGCTTTTAAAAACAAAGTTCTTTGCAATTAAAAATAAATTTATTAAGATATTGCAAAATTTAAAAAATTTGTTAAAATTATTAATTTTATAATTAAAGTTTTCGAAATTGCGCATAATTTATTTAAAGAGTTGTTAATAAAACTTAAAATAATTTGTTTGTAGTTAAAAAATTAAACAAATTACATTTTTAACATTATACTTTGTTGCAAAAACTTAATAAAGATAACTTTTAAATTTAAAGATTTGTTTTTAAAGCGCTACAATTAATGTTAAGAAATAATAGCACTTTTAACATTATATATTTAGAAAAATCGTATTAAAAGCGAAAGTTCTTAAATTATTTAAACAAGAAATATAAAAAAAGCTAGAATTATAATTTTTTATAATTAATTGTTTTAATAAATGTTTAGTAAAAAGTATTTAATTTAGTTTAAATAAATATACAAATTGCAAACGAAGTATAAAATAAGTTCGAAACAATATTGAAGCTAAAACAAGATTAAGTATTGTTAAAGAACAAGTTAAAGCAAAAATAAATGCAAAGAATAATATTGCAAATAAGTATATTTTTGCTAAATAATAATATATAACGTTGTAAGTATTTAATTTGTATAAAAAATAAAAATAGATATATATATACAATTTGCTAATATAATTTAAATTTTTCGAAATTAAGTTTTATTTTAAAAGAATTAGATAATTAAATATCTAAAAAGACAAAAGTAACTTTTTTGAATTTACAAAATATATATTACAATAAATTAATAAAATATAGTAAAAAAGTTTAAAACATTTAATAGAAAATATAAAATTTTACAAATATAAAAAAAATACAAAGTTTAACAAAAGCAATTATATAAAAAGATACATTATCTTATTTTAAATAAAAGAAAAATTAGTTTTTAAATTTTTAAATATAAGTTTTTTTTATAGAAACAAAGAATACAATAAAGAGATTAAGTCGATCGATATTTTTGAAAAAAATAATATATTTATTGAAAGTATTGCATAAGAGACGACATTAAAAAATTAAAAATAACAAAAAATTAAAAATTAAAAAGAAAAAAAAAAGTTAGAAGCTAATAAGCTACAATTAATAGTTTAAAAAAATAATATTAACAAGATATATAATTGTAATCAAATATAACAATTTTTGTTAAAATATAAAATATCTTTAGCGAAGCTATAGTAAACAAATAGAACAAAAATATATTTTAAAATAAGAAAAAAATAGCTTAAATAAATCTAATTAAGTTTTTAAATTAAAGAGATACTTTAAAAAAACTAAAATTTAGCATTTTTATTTTTAGTATAATAATTTTGTAAAGTATTTGCATAATAACAATAAAATTAATTTATAACTTTTAAAAATTAATAATTGCGCAATTCTTCTTTAATTTTACAAAAACAAGTTTGTTCTCTAGCATTATTTATTATCTTTTTTGTTAATATTAACAATGCGAATTTAAGATTTAAACAATTATTTTCTTTGTTTTTAATTGATTTTCGCCTTAGATTTTCTTAAAGTAAAAAAACAAAAAAGTTGTTTAAATTATTAGTTAATGCTATAGAATTTCGAGTTACTTAATATATTGTAAGTTTTGTTTGTATGCGTCGCATAATATAATATAAAATTAAAATAAAAAGATTACAATTCTTTGTTAAAATAATTATTAAAAATATTAATAATTTAATAAAAGCATCTTTTTAAAAGTAAACAACATTTATTAAAATATAATTACAAGATATTTTGTTTAAAAAAATTGTTAAAAGATATTAATACGTACGAAATGCAAAGTACAAGACGCGATTTTATTAAAAAAATATATAAATAAATTGTTAAAAACAAAAGAGAATTAAGTTTAAAAAAAAATTAAAGTAAGCAAAGACGCAAATAGATTAATTTGCACAACAAAAACCTTTAATAAAAGATATTTTTTAATAAATTAAAAAAGCAAAAGCATAAAGAAAAATCAAATATTAATTCGATAAAAAAAAGCATAATTTTTTTTTCTTTAAAATTTGTGCATAATTAATAATTTTAAAATCGAAATTCTAGTTTTCGAACTTAATATAAATTCGAAAAAAAAAAAAAAAATAATTGTTGTTTTAATTGTTAATATAGATATTTAAAAAAATTCGCGCTTAATAATGTTTAATAGCTCTTAAGACGCAAACATTATTAAAAAATAACAAAATCTCGAAATTATAACAATAAAAAAATTCTATTAAATTAAATCTCTTTTTATTTTTTTTCTTTTTATAATTATACTTTAGTAAGCGATTTTAAATTAAAAATTATGTTTAAGATTTATAAAATATTAAATTATTAAAGTACTTATTTTGTAGAATATTAATCAAAGAATAAATTCTTTAACACAAACAATTAAGTAAAGTTTTAATCAAATATTTGTCGTACAATTATATAGATATTTATAATTAATAACAATATTATTAGTTTAATAATTAATTAATTGTTAGCAACTTTAATAATTATAATATTATAAATTAAATATTTAAGAAAAACTTAAAAAGTAAAGAAGTTAAAACGTTGCGTTAATTAATATTTTTATATTAAAATAATTAGTAGTTAAAACAAAATTATTTACGTTGCAATAAATTAAGTTCGAAGTATTGCGCAATTGTTTGCGTTTAAAAAATATTTTAGTATACAATTTATTTAACAATAAAGCAAGATTTAAATTTTAAAAGTTAGAGCTTTAATATTTGCGATAATTGCAATATATACAATTTGAAAAAATGTGCGTTTTAAATATATAACTAGCAACAAAGCAATAACAAAAATAATAAGAAAATTTTTAAATAAATTTTTCTTAATAAAATTTGTCGAAATTATTGTATTAACAACAAGAGTTTTGCGCAATACTTAACAATAAAAATAAGTTATTAAAAATAATAATATAAAAAACTTTATAATTCGAATAAAAGTATAAAGTATATAATAACTTTAAAGAGAATAAAATAAATAAAAAAACTAATTATTGTAATTTATTTACAAAAAGATTTACAAATAATATAGATACAATTCTTATATATATTAGAACTTTAATGTATGTATTTTAAGAATTAATATTATAAGATATATTTATATATAGAGATTGCAAAGCTATATAGCAATGCTTTGATAAAATATTTTTATTTATTTATAATTATTGTATTAAAGAATATTAAATCTTTTCTTAAAAAAGCTTTTTTGCAAGAATTTTTGTATTTTGTTGTTATTATTAATTACGATTTTAAGTTTAATATATCGAAATAAAAATTACAAATAAATTAAATCTATTAACTAAAAATACTATTAATTAAGTGTTTGTTTAAATAAATTTTATTTTATTTTATTTTAATCAAAAGCTATTTTAGTCTTTGTAACTTACTATTATTATAAATTTTTCTAATTGTTAATAAAGATATTGTGTTCGTAAAACTTTTTTTATTATTGTTAGACTTTTTTGCTTTATAATTTAGAAATTACAATTGCTTTATTTATAAAAGACGCAACTTTAATTTTTTATAATTCTTTTTATTTTATTTTTGAAATTATTATTTTTAAGAACAATTTTTCTTATTATTATTGTTTTCTTTATTAAACAACAAATTTTCTTTTTACTTCTTTAAGATTGCTCGCTAAAGCGCAAAATTTTTCTTATTAATAACAATAAACTTTGCGTTTAAAAGCGTTGTTTCGCAATAATAAAACAATTTAAAGAGACAAATATTGCAAAGAATTAAACATATAAGCAATAAAGAGCTTCTATATTAATATTTTTAGTTTACTTAGAAAATGTATTAACAAATAACGTTAACTTATCTAATATAAATAAACATTATATTATTGACGTTCGCAAATAATTAAAAAAGCGAAAAACTCTAGTATTTTTTATTTAATATACAAAAAAAGAGTTGTTAACGTTATTAATTAAAGAGACAATATTGTACGCAACTTAAAATGCTATAAATTTAATATTAATTTAACAAATAATATAATACAATACAAAGATTAACAAATTACGATTCTTTAATAGATTTATTATAAAAAATATTAATATTTTTGTAATAATATTTTTTTGACAATATATTACTTTATTAAAAATATAGATATGCGACGCTTTTTTAGAAAAGATTCAAATAAAGTATTAATAAACTTTAATAACAAAGTATAAGATTTAATCTTGTTATAAATATATTTGTGCAAATTGTTCTAAACAAAACAAGATTAAGTTTTGAAACAAATTAGCTTAAACAAAAGCGCAAGTAAATTAAGTCGCATTATAAAAAAACTAAATTAAAAATATCTTTTAATAAGTTAATAAAATAAAAGCATAATACAAAGATATTAAACAATTTAATATTGCAAATATTTTGCGTTTCTTCTTTTATATTTGCGTCTTATTAATAATCTTAAAATTAAAATTGTAATTCTTAGATTTAATTTAAATTTAAAAAAAGAGATACAAGTTATTATTATTATTATTATTAGATAATAAGTTAATAGAGATTCGAATTTGACAACGTTTAATAGATCTTAAAATGCAAATCTTATTAAAAAATAACAAAGTTTCGAAGTTGTAACAATAAAAAAATTATATAAAGATAAATTCTTTGTTATTTTTTTTAACTTTATAGCTATATTTTAGCAAATAATATTTAATCGAAAGTTATATTTAAGATTTAAAAGATACTAGATTGTTAAAAAATTTATTTAAAATCTAAAAATAAATTTTTTAAATTAAACAATTAAACAAAGTTTTAATTAAATGTTTGTTGTGCAATTGTTTAAACATTTGTAGTTAATAACAACGTTATTAATCTAATAATAAATTAAGTTGCAACAATTTTATCAATTGCGATATTAATAAATTCGATACTAAAAAGAAATTCGAACAATAAAGAAGTTAAAACGCTACGTTAATTAGTATTTTTATACTAGAACAATAAGCAATTAAAACAAAATTATTTATATTATAATTAATTGATTTTAAAGTATTATATAATCGTTTGCGTTTAAAAGATATTCTAATATATTATTTATTTATTGTCGAAAAAAGACTTAAGTTTTAGAAGCTAAAGTTTCGATATTTGCAATAATTGTATTGTAAGCAATTTCAAGAAATACGTATCTTAGATATATAGTTAACAATAAATTAATCGCAAAAATATTAAAAAAAATTAAGAACAAACTTTTTTTGTTAAAATTTATTAAAGTTATTGTAAATGTACAATATTTATTAACGAATAAAAAGAATAATATATAAGATTTTAAGATTTAATATTAAATATAAAATAAGTTTTGTAATAAAAATTAAAAGATAAAATTAAAAATTAAGAACTTTAAAAAATATAAAAAATACAAAAGAATATAGAACAAATAAAAGAACTAATTATTATAATTTATATATAAAAAGATTTATAAATAATACAAATATTGTTCTTATATATATTCGAACTTTAATATATGTATTTTAAGAATTAATATTATAAGATGTATTTATATATAAAAATTGTAAAGCTATCGAATAATGTTTTGATAAAATATTTATTTTTGTTCTTAACTTTTACTTTAACAATTATTAAGTCTTTTGCTTATAATTCTTTTATATAAAATTTATTATATTTAGCATATATTGTTTATTATTAATGCTAAAAAAGACATTTATAAAGCTATTTTTACTATTTTTACATATATAGATCTTGAAGATAAGAGTCTCTTTTTAACTCAAATTTTTGTAGAAAAATACGTTTATTTTAATAATAATAAGAATTTGAATTACAAAATAGACGCGTATTTAATTTAAAACTTTATTGCTCTTTATTAAACAAAACTAAATATTTTTTGTAACAAAAAAGACAAATTTGTAAATATATTTATTAAAATCATTGTACGAAATCGTATAGATAACATAATTTAGTTCGCACAAACAATTGATAAAACGTGTCGATTTACTTATACTTTGTATATATTGTCGATAAAATATATAAGTTTACTATAGAGAAAATAGTATTATATTTTTTGCTTTTTGTTGTTTTTATAAATTTTGTATTTGTTGCTTTTAACAAAATCGCAATATTATTACTTTTTATTTAAATAATTATTTAAAAACTTAATCTTAATAATAATTTTTAAAACATTTGCGCATAACTTGTTTAAATTAAATATATAATTATTGTTGCTAATTTCGTGCGATTTATTGCGACAATTAGACTTTTTATTTATAATAATTTTGTTGCAATATATATTAATAAATTGCTCTTTTAGTAGAAATTTAAAATATTATAAGTCTAATTTTGTTAGCAATTAATATTAAAAAAGCGCAAATTGTAAAGATACTTTAAAAGTAAAAATTTTAAATTTATTTTATTTACAATTTGTAATTTTGACAATTTTTAAATTTATTTGTTAATTATATTAAACAATATAATTCTTATATTTATTATTGCAACTATAGTTAACATTATATTTGTAAATATATTATTGTTCTTTAAATTAAATATTGCACAAAAATTCGTAATTTTTATTGTTAATTAAGTAAAAAAAGTAATGCTTTTCTATTATAGTATTAAGTTTTTGCAATTGCACGTATAAGCACTTTAGATACTTACATTCTTAATAAATAGAAAACGACTAAATATACGCTTTTAAAACTACTTTTACTAAAAAGTAAAAACAATAACTATTATATTTATTAATTTTTTTGTCTTTCGTATTAATTGATTTGCAAGTTTTATTAACTTTAGATCTTGCAAACGTAAAGCAAAAAAAAAAGAAATAAAGTTAATAAATACTTTTATATCTTAACTTTGCGTAAAATCAAAATAAAAAAAATTATTAACTTAGAGTAAAAGATATATCTAAAAGAAAACACTTATTAAATAATTTACTTTAATAAAAAGATAATAGATATATATAAAGAAATACGCTTGTTTAGACGTTAATAATTTTAGATATAATTTTATATTAATTTTTATAATCAAGATTGTTGTTGTTGTTAGCAACAATATTACAAAGTTATTAAACAAGCTACGTAAACATCTTTATTAAGTAAAAATTAATAGCAATTTATGCTTTTAATTAGTTTAAAATTCTAGACTCTTAAAGAATTAAAGTTTATTTAAGATTTTTAATAATATAACGCAATTCTTTTTTGATTTAATTAATAAAAATTTTGTTTTTTATTAAAAATAATATAAAAGATTACTTAATACTTATATATTATATAAGATTAAGCTTAAAAATTGTTTAATTTAATAACAAGTTATTTAAGTTACACAATCTTAAAAAAAACTACGTCTTCAAAATCTTTGTTTACTAAATTGACGTTAAAAATTCGATAAATAATTAACAATAATCTCTATAGATTTGTTTGCTTTATAACAACGTTTATAACAAAATAAAAATCGAAATTTGTAATAAGTTAATCAAAAACGTTTAAGCAATCTACGTTGAAAAAAGTTATAATAAAATTAAAGCAAAAGCAGCTTTTAAAAAATAACACAATTATAAAAGTATAAAAAGAATAATTTAAGCTTAGACAATAAAACAATATTGTTATAAAAAAAACAAAAGAGATTTAAATATTTTTATTAAAAAAATGTTTAAAAATAAAAAAGACTAGCTACTAAATAAATTAATTAAAATTTCGTAAAATTATTAAACAAGTATTTACGAAATTTTTGCGCTAATTTACTATAAATAATTGCGTTTGTTTTATTAACATTAAATACGTTATTTTGTGTTTTAATTACTTCGCAATATTGTTTAATATAATATTTAATATTTAAATTAATATAAATGCAATACGTTATTAAGAAAGTTTAAAGATCTTAAAATTTACAAACAATTTTACGCGTTATATAAAAAAATATTATAAAAGTCGTATTTAAGTTAGAAAGATTAATATATATAAATATTTAAAGAAGATTTTATACAATTAAGAAACGCAACAAAACAATTATTATTAAAGACAATACTTTTGCATAAATTTATTAACAAAAATTGCAAAAACAACTATTATAATAAGCATCGCATATATAATAAATAAAAACTTAAAATATTATGTTATTTAGATTTCTTTAAATAATAACTTTTTAAATCTAGATTTAGCTTTTAAATATAATCTTAATTTGATATATTTATTGCTTGATTTTTTAAAAGACAATTACTTTGCAAATCGCAATATGTTGTATTATTTAATTAAGAAAATACTAAATTAACAAATATAATAAATTAAGACAAATTTAATTGCAACGCTTTATAATTGGAAAAAATTAATTAAGTTTATTAATAATTCTTATAAAGATTATTAATTTAAGTTTAATTTATTGTTTATATTATCTTTGTTACGCAACGAAAGTTACAAAATTATAATTAAAAAAAAAATTAAAAAATTGTTGTTAAATTATTTTTAAATACATAAAAGATTGCTTAAGATTTCGAATATATATATTAAACTTAATAAGAAAATCTAGTAATAACTTGATTACTTAAATATTTAGAACAAAAGCAAAAAATATTATTATTTGATTAAAAATTGCTATAAATTTTTTCTTAACAAAATAAACTATACTTTAATATATTAATTTTATAATTACAAATATATTAAAAGCAATATTAATTAATTCTTTAAAAACAAGCAATTAAAATTACTTTATAGATTTGTTTTTTATTTAAACAATAATATATAACTTGCTAAGTTAAATAATATATTGTAAAAAATATTTGATAACAAGTAAAAAATTAATATGTTTAAGTTAATATTTAACGTAAAAGATGCGACTTACTTCAATCGAATATACAAAATACGCTATTAATTAATAGACAAAATTATTGCTTCTATATTTGATTATTTAGTTTATATAAATTATTTATAATACGTATTTATTTAACAATATATAGCGAAAAGTAATAGATTTTAAAATCAATATTATACAATTAACAATTAATAAAAAAAGCAAAATTCTTATTCAATCGAAGCAATTATAATATTAATTTTTATTTCGACGAATAAAATATAGCTCTCTAGACAACAAAGAGATTAGAAGCATAATTAATATATATAATTATTAGAAATTTAAACAAGAACGTACAACAAAGTTATCGACTAAATATAATATTGTTAGACTATATTTCAATAATATATATTAAGAAAAACAATATAAAATATTTAAATATTTAAATATATTATAATATTATAAATTGTATAACAAGACGTAAGTAAAAAGTAATTTGCTAAAGAGTTATTGCGTTAATTATTTGACACTAGCTTTGCGCAATCTTTTAACAAAAGAATTAATAGTTTATTGCGTAAACGATTAACGCAAATATTGCTATCTAATGTTAATAAAACTAATAATTAACTATTTGAAACAAACACTTGTAATTAAGATTAAGCAAAATTGTTATTATATTATATACAAGATTTCTTTAGACAAATATAATAATTTAATAAATGTATAAGCATTATAAATATATAAAAATATACTACAACAATTTAAGTTTCAAATTAATTATAAAATTAAAAAAAAGAATCTTAAATACATTTATAATATAAGAAACTTTGCGTAAAAGCTTCTAGAAATAAATATTTATAATATAATAATAATAGATTTGTTACATTAATTTAAAAAAGATATCTTAATAAGTTTAATAAATTAATTAAAGAAATTTATTGCAGATATTATTTTTTAAATTAAAGCAACTTATAAGTACGTTTACAAAAGCAAAAAAGTAAAAGAAACAAATATTATATTTAAATTAAACTAAAGTTTTAAATCAATTTCTAAAAAATTTGATCTACGTACTTTTAAGTATTTTAGCAAAGTTTAACAATAAATTAAGATCGAACAAAGCGTTATTCTTTATTAACTAATAATAATTATAATATTGTTGCTTTGTTATTACGTCTTAATTGCAATTTATACGACAAAATTAATAATTAATTTTATAATACTTGCGACGTATTACTTTTACAACAAAACAATCTTATTATATATACAATATACACAAGAACAATTTAACATATTAAAGAAGATATTTGTTAAATATTAATTAATAAATATAAAAACAAAAAAAGCTTATTTTAATATACTTAAATTTTACATTATTAATTACTATAAAATGTCTATTAAAAAATTTAATATAATTAACAACTTTAATATTAAAAACAACAAATATATTTATATATATTTAATAAAGAATTTCTATTTTTGTATTAACAAATTTTCGAAATTTATAAATTAAATATATATATACAATTCGAGAAAAATAGCTTTTTTAACAATAAATAATTAAATTAAATAAAAAAAAAGTTTAATTAAAATTTAATCAAAAATTGTTTTAAAATTACAAATTTTTTATCTTGCAATATTAACAAAATTTAACAATTAAAAATAAATATTTTTTAATTAAATAATCTTAAGTATTAGACAAAGCAATTACAATTCTATGTATACTAGAACTCTTAATTAAGTTTGTTAATTTATTAAATTAAAGAAATTAATTTTAACAACAATTATATTTGTGCGTTAGCAACAAGTTTGTTTAAACAATCTAAATAAATTAAAACAAAATAGTAAGATTTAGCAATATAAATAACTCAAAAATAGTTGTTTTGTTTTTGTAATATTTGCGATCGACTTACGCAAATAAATAAAAGAAAAAAATAACTTCTAAATTAAGAAATACTTTATATATATATATGTTTCGATAATTTGTTTTAAATTTAATGCGTATAATTTTAATAAACTTAATTAACAAATAAAGAAGATATTATATTATTTAAAAATTTAGAACAATTATATTAATATTTAACAACAAAATTATATATAATTTTAAAAATTCTTTTTGAAAGAGCAATATATTGTTAAATTGTTATCGATATATAAAGAGCGTTTTATTGAACAACTATTATTTATTTTATTTATTATAAATCTTAAAAGAAGAGACAAACAAAATTGAAAAAAAATATATAGTAAGATATTTTTAAACGTTCTTAAATATTATAACAAAAAAAAGTTAAATAGATTAAACAATATATTATAATTAAAGCTTTAATTAACAAATAATGCAAAGATTTTATAAACTATTAACGATTAACAAATTTACAATATAAATTATATTTTTCGAAGCGTTTACGTAATATTAATTAAGATAAATTTTTTAAAAAAGCTTGTATTTAGTTTTAATATATACTTTGATTAAAACTAATACAATACTTGTTATAATAAAGATTTTATTAAAAACAAAATTTAAGCAATAAAGAAATAAGTTAATGGGAAATTAAAAATACTTAAACAAATTAAAATAAGTTTGTAGTTTATAAAATTTAAAATACTATTGCTTGTATTATTTATATATAAAGTAAATAAAAATTGTTAAAGAACAATAAGAAGTTAATTTCTATAATTTATTATATTTGAGACATTGCTTTAAGAACAAATATATTAAGTCAAATTTGTAGTAATATTGTTAAAAACGAAGACGCTTATTATATAGTTAAATTGACGTTATTAGAAATCGAATTAAATATACAAGATTTTACTCTTTTTATAGCAAAGAATAATTTAAGTCGCTATATTAAGCTAGCGTAGATTTAATAACTTTTGTTAAAGTTGTTTGCAAAAAACGCGTTTTGCTTCTTTTACTTATTTTTATATTAAATTTACTATTATATATTTTCGATAATTATAAAATTAAAGAACAACGCGTTTGTATAATACTTTTTTAATTTCTCTTAATACAATTATTCTTATTAACAAAAAATAAATAAATTAAACTTAAATCTATATTTGTAACAAACATTACTTAAGATATTATTAAAATTAAAAGAGAATATATAATTATTAAATTTTATTTACATGCAAAGACGTCAATAATATCTACAAAAGACTTCTATAATACTATATTATTTTGTCTTTAATTTATAAAGAACTTGTTTGTTTAAAATTCTAAATATATTATTAAAGCAATATATAAATAATATAATTAAAGAATGCTATATTATAATTAGAAGCGTTAATGCGAACAAAACGCGTTTGTTGTTAGTAATTACGTTCGCAAAATATTTAAAAAAAAAAAAATTAAAAAAAAATAAGCAAGCTTTGTGTCGAATAAAATATATCGAAGAAAAATATATTAAAAAGATCGAATTAATTGTGTAATTATAATTTATTAATAAAGTTTAACAAAACAAATAATTAATAATATACTACAAAGAGAACTCGAATTAAATAAAGATTTAAGCGCAATAATATTGCGTTTTAATAATAAAATATTTAAGATTTTATTAGCAATAAGTATCAATTATTAACGTAAAAATTTTAAATTTAATACAAATATAATTTACGCAAATAAACATATAACAACAAACAATATAAACAAGAATTTATTTATAAAAGCGAAAACATTATAAATGCAAATATTAAAGACAAAGTTAAACAAGTTTTGTTTATATTAAAATATAAAATAAAAAATAAAAAATAATATTGTTGTTATATTTATTATAACAAAGATATTTAACTTAATTTTTAAATATATAAGTTAAGACGCTTTTATTTATAAATGCATATTATAAGTTAAACAATTTATTAATATAATATAAGATAGAATCAAAGACTTTAAAGTATTAATATTTAAGTTCAAGAATTAAGTATTTAATAATTATTTTGTTTGTTTGTTATACTAATTTATTATAAATTCTTTAACAAATCGAATCGAATTTTTGATTAAATATATTAATTTAATTGAACAATTTAACTTGTAATACAAACAACGTTATTACTTAATTAAGTTGTTCGATTAAGCTTAAAGATGCTCAAATAACAAATAGAGAAAACTTAGAGCGCAAAATAAGCTCTAGTAGCTAGTCTCTACTTTTGTGTTCTACTAGTGCCACAATAGAAGTTGCATTAGTTGCTTAAGACTAAGCGACAAAATAAAATCTCGATGTTATTAAGAAAATTTTATACAATAATGTTTCAAATTTAACCATTAAACTTGTTGCACTCGTAATGTTTATAATTGTACTATTAAATACTATGTTTTCTTGTTTAATAATTGTTATTCATTTAATAAAGAAATATGTATTGAAAGAAAAATGTGTACAATAATAAGATAATAATAATTATATTGAAATTTATTTTCTTTTCTTAATTTAACTTGTGTTACGCAAATATTAAATAAATTGTTAATATAAATATACAATTGCAATTGTTTAATGTTTGACTTTAATAAATAAAAGAGAAAATATTTTAATTATTTTCTTGCGTTCTTGATTTTTTACGTAGATAAATATATAACTTAACGTTAAGTAAAAAAGATAAGTTTAAGTCTTTTCAATATATTAGTGTAATTAATAAGTTACTACTTCTTTAAATATTGTAGTTACAACTTTTACAATAAAATTTCTATTTTATCTAATTTTTTTTTATCAATTACTTAATAATTGCAAATTTCTCAATTACTCGCAGTTACAACTCTTAAACTCTTTATTTAAATTATTTAATATTAAATTTTTTTTTATCTTTTATTGACATCGACATATTATTAATTCTCTTCGTAGATTAATTGTAATTGTTAAAAGAAATGTTGTCGCATAAGTAAAAACTTTGTACAATCGACTTTTTTGCTTACGCAACGTTTTAACTTTGTACAAATTGCGTCGAATTAAAATCTTTAAACTCTTTTAACTTTTATTCAAGAATAGAAACAAAAAATTCGTAATTAACATTATATATAAATAAGTTTTGTTGTTGATCTTTTATTATATTTAATAATAAATAAAATAAGTAACTTATTTAATATAATTAATTAATAATATTATTAATTTATACTTTCTTTTATATAATATTGTCGATACATTTACTACTACTTACGTAGTTACAATAATAATAAATAATAAATAATAACTAGTAACCAATAAATTAAATTTATAATTACGTAGCAGAAACTTCAATATTTAGTATTGAAATCTGCTTGTATAATTGTTTATTTATCGAGAAAGAAAGATAATAAGAATTAGAAAAAATAATTATATGCTTATTAAGTAAACATGTAATTATTAAGCTCTTATATTAATCTTAATTTTAATCTTAACTTTAATCTTAATTCTATAATATTATCAATATTAACAACTCTTTAAAATGCATAAAAATATCAAAAATAAAACGCTCTTTGTCTCTTCTATTTCTTTTGTTTTATTTGTTTCACTTATTTTACATTCTTTATATTTAGCTTGTTTGAGTCGATTAGTCGAATTAATGCGAAGCTAACTTTGCTCTTTGTTATTGAGTCGACAAGATTGTTGTTCTTGTTTACTTATTTGATTTTTGTTATCTTTCTTCGTTCGTATAATTGTCGAAGATATATAACGTCTATTATTAAATGCTTTTCTTAAGTAGTTTTTAACTTGATTAAACAATTATAAAGTAATTTAAAATCGATATATAGAACAAGAAATAACTTAATCTTTAAAATAAGCTTTGCAATTGTTTTAAGTATTGTAACAATATTGAAGTTATAATTTATAATATATAACTTGAAGACTAGAACACTTTTAATAACACGTTTGCATTTGCTAAATAATTAGTGAATAATATTAGTTTTGTCGAATGCGTTAGCGAGAATAATAATATAGTCGATTTGCGAAGATAAATTCTTGTTGTTTGCAAAGAAAGTGTCGATAAAGATTACTAGTCGTAAAGTATTAATGTTTAATTTGACGAATTTAAGATTTCTAAGTAAATTATTTATTTGTTATTGAATGCATTTGTTTAAAACAATAATATTGTTCTTTTTAAAACTAGTTATTTAAGCAACAAAGAATAAATGAAAGAAGATCTTCGATTGACAAGTAAAGACTATGTAGACTTCTCTAACTTGTTGAGTAGTGTATTGCTTCTTTGTAGTTAGTACAATTCGTATAAGATCTCTAAAATTTGTTGTAAATATTGTCTTCTTAACTATTAAGCTTAGATTCTTACACTAATTTTTCTAAGTAATATGTAAATTGTTTTTGCTTAATTGTATAAGACACTCGTTAAACTTGAGCGAATGTTGAACAATTAGTTTCTCTCTATTCTTTGTTATAAAGTTAGCTTGTTTTAGCTTTATTTCTTTTACTTTAGCGAATTCTATATTATTTAAAAACAATATATTATTTGTTTGTAGCTCAACAATATCGAAGTCGTTAATATTTATAAATAGAAGACAAGAATTATATATGAAAGAACTTATTTTTAGCTGATTAATGTGATAATTGTAGTAAATCTTGTATTAATAATTTTTTGCTTTCGAAACATTATATAAAGACTTGATAATCTTTAGTATAGTACTCTTTTCTAGTTTCAATTTGTTGATTATTTCGATAAAGAGTTGAATGTAGAAGTCTCGATTAAGATTAGTTATAAATTGCATATATGTCTAAGTAATATCTCTAAGATAAAGCTCTATATTTATATAAGCATCGTGCTTTATAACTATGATGCATAGAATATGTCGCTAACTTATGCGTTGAATAGTAAATAATTGAGTTAGTACAATACCCTTCTAATTATCGTTGTAGATCTATATTACTAATCTTGACTTTTCGTAAACATTGTTTGTGTTCTTGTTCTTCATCTTATTAACAAAACGTGAGTCGAATATTTAAGCTTCAATGAGTATATTCTTTATTGCAATAACTTTAAATACTCTCTTTTCAAGCAGTTCTAATATCTCTTTTAAATATAAGACAGTTTATTGACTACTAAGCAAAGAAGCTTCGTTCTACAAGAAGATAATAATGTTAATATTGTTTGTCGTAGAGATATACTTGCGAGATCTATTGCATTCTTGTTTTAACGAAATTACGAGCTAATTGAGAGACAAAGTATGGGCTAATTGCTTTGTTTCTTTAGCAAATAACTAAGCTAATTGCTTTATTCTTTTGTTCGAATTGATTGTTGATTGTTCTAATTTTCTATGCGAACTAACGTTATTATTTACTGAAACAACGTCGTTGCTTAATCGAACGTCGTTATAACTTAATAAAACGTTATTGCTAGCAATATTTTTACTCTTACTACTAGTCAAATATAACTTAACAATTGTAGTACGAAAGTTCGTAAAGTTACTAGACAATTTTATTGTATAGATCTTATCGTCTAGATGCAATAGTATATAAGATCTCGTTTAGCTTTCTGCTTGTCTTATGTTGCTCTTTTCTTATACTAGTATCTAAAAGTTTAGCGATAAATTATGTATAACAATAGTTGTAGACTTGTTTTGTATATCTAGTGTATTTGCAATCTAACGTTTAGCTCTTATTTTGTTAATTTCGATAATAATCTTCTTAAGAGCTATTGTTCGTTAAGTAATTGTAAGTGTTGAAGCATTTATAGCTGTTATTCGAGAGTAGATCTCGAAGATTAGTAGAATAGAAATTAGATCATCTAATTTTGTTGTATTGTTAAGAGCTTTAAATAACATTTAAAGAGCTAAATTCTTGTCAATTTCAAAAACTTCGTCAATAATTATCTTGTATATTCGACAAAGTAAGTTGTAATATTGTTTAACTAATCTTATTAAGTTATAAGCTTTAATCGAAATAAATTTTGTTATTGTTTTTAAATTAATAATATATTAATAAAACTTATTGTTAACAAAGTTCTTGTCAACGTTGTATACTATTAAATTAGAAAGATCTAAATATATATTAATTTAATAATTGCGTAATATATTTTATATATATTGTGCTAATATATTCTATAGTTATTTATCAATCTAATAACGAGTAACTTGATCGACAATATAAAATAATAACTTGTTATTAATATATATAACGTCAACAACTATATAGTAGTTAAAGTTTATATCTTTCTTTAATATAAACTTGAATCTATTAGATACTTTGTTGTGTTTTTAATATTAATAATAGTACTTAATAATATATCTTAGTATCTTAGTACTATTATTATGTTCAACTCTTTCTAGTAATTATTTAAATTGTTTTACTAAAAAATGCTTGAAACAACAAGATAATTGTTGTAGTTTCGAGTTATTAAGATAACAAGAATTGAAGTTAAATAATTGAGCAAAAAATAATTGAAGTAACGTATTTTAAAGTAGAAAGAAATAATTAAAATATTGTACAATTAATACAATTTTATTAAGTAAAATTAAAATATTAATAATGTTATTGTAGTAAATTTTATAATAATTTATGTTAGCTAAATATAGTAGAAACAATATATTTGTTAAAACAACGTAAAATTTAATAAGCTCAATAAGTATAAAAATCTAAATAAAATTAACTAAAAAGATAAATTCTATATTAAATTAAATATTAACTAGTCTTTTTGTTAACTTATTAAGTTGCAAATTGATATTAATCGCTTATAATACAAAAAACTGTTTATACTCTATTGTTAATTGTTTAAAAACTTTTGTATCAATTATAATTCTTATAAATTTAATAATAATATAGCAAAGAATAACTCTATACTTGTATGCAAATAAATTAACTTTCTAACAAAGCTTAATAAACGAGATTGTAGTTAATATATATTAATAGACTTTATTAATTAGTTTTGTTATTGTTAATATAATATTAATAATATTAATTTTGTTAAAAAAAGTAACAAACAAAACTTGATTTATTTAAAACTTCGACTTAAACTTAATATTTTTTTTGTTAATACTAATTATTAAAGCATTAAATGCTTTATTTAAATTAAAATTGCTATTCAAATTATAATCTTTCTTTGCTGCAATATATTGTTTGATTTTTTAAGAAAATTAAGAAGAATTTTTTGTTTATAAAGAGAATTTAACTTTAAATTTAATCTTTGCTTTTTCTTGTTTTCTATTTGTATATTTTTATAAACAACAATTTTTCTTGTTGCAAACAAAATATTGTTTTGAAGTTTATATGTTTTTTTGCTTAAGATATAACTTCTTGTCTTAATAATATTAACAATTTGTATAATAAATTTAAGTAAAAATTAAGTTCTCTTTCTTAAAAATTATTATTAAGAATTGAATTTTGTTAATTAATAATTTAATTTTTAAAGATAAGTTTGTTATTGTATATTTGCAAACTTAAATTTTTTAATAACTAGTAATTAACTTATTATAAAGAAAGATATTATTGTAAAAAAAAATTAAAAATTATATTGTAGTTGTTGCAATTATACAATTAGTAGTTAAATATATTTACTTATTAATTTTCTTGTATTTTTAACAATAATACTTGAAAGAATAATTTTATTTTATTTATTTAAATTCTTTTGTTAAAAGTTAAAATCTTTAAAGAAATTTCAAATATATTTAATAATTTTGTTAAAATTATAGTTGCATATATAAGAAGCGTTTATATTGTAAAACTAAATTAGAGTCATATCTTTAAATATTATAGAAAAAACTTTAAATCAAACTTCTTCTAAAACATCTACTTAATTATATATATTATAAAAAACAGTTATCTTTTAACTAAGACTCTTATTTATACAATTGTATTTTAATTTATTAATATATAATTTAACTAAATTAACTAACTTTTTTTTGTAATTTAATATTGTTATATTAAATTATAAAGCAATAAAAATAACTTAAAAAATAACTAAGTTTGTTAAAAATACTTAAGTAATCGAAATTTTATATTGAGACTAAGACTTCTATAACTTTAATAAATTTTTGTATTAAAACTAAAATTGTTGCAATTGTAAATTTAATACAATAATTAAAACTATATTAAATATCTTGTTTAATAATAATTTAAAAACAAAAAAAATATCTTTATTAACTAGAAGTTAAAATTCTTTAATAGTTTATTTATGCTAATTTTCTTTCTAAGTATATTAATATAATAAGATAACAATAGTAATCTTTTTATTATTCGAAATTATATATATATCTTAACTTAATAGATAATTCTTTAAGTTTTAAAACTTTTGTATTAAAAACAAATTAAATATTATTGTAATAAATAAATTAAAATTCTTTTAAAAGCACTTTTAAAGATTTAAATCTTTAATTGTTTTGTATTTTAAATATTTTTAATTTATATATTCTTTAACGCTTTTTTTAATTGTGTTTTTATCGATTGTTATTTTGTCTTCTTATTTCTCTTCTAGTTTCTTGTATTCTTCGCGAGTATAATTAATAATTATTTTAACAATAACTTAAAAAAATAAATAGATAAGTAGATAAAATAAATAAAATAAATAAGATAAATAAGATAAATAAGTAAATAAGTAAATAAATAAGTTGATTTGTTTTAATACGCTTGAAATATCAACTAATTAGTGTTAATACACTTACTACTACTTACGTAGTTACAATAATAATAAATAATAAATAGTAACTAGTAACTAATAAATCGAATTTATAATTACGTAACAAAGACTTCAATATCTAGTATTAAGATTTGCTTATATAATTGTTTATTTATCGAGAAAGAAAGATAGTAAGAGTTAGAAAAGATAATTATATATTTGTTAAACAAGCATGTAATTATTAAGCTCTTATATTAATCTTAATTTTAATCTTAACTTTAATCTTAATTCTATAATATTATTAACAAATATATTATCTTTTTATAATTTTTATTAAATTTTTATATTAGTTTAAATTTAAGTTTATTATATAAGCTTAATTATAAAAATTCTTAATTTAACTTTTAATTAAATTAAAATTTTAATTTATTTTTATTATTTATTTTTTTAATTTTAATTTTAATATTAATATTAATAATTACTTTTTTCTTTTTTCTTTTAGATTTTTAATAATGCATAAAATCTTTTTTATTATATAAAAAATAATCTTAAAATATAAATTTATTAACTTCTTTAAATTAAACTTAAATTATAAATTTCGTAATTTATAAGTTTTTATCTTTTATTAATATTTTTTAAACTCTTATTATATTTCTTTAATTATTTAAAATTATATTTATTTTATTAATTTATATTATACATTTTTAATTCTTAATTAAAGAATTAATATACTTAATTATAAAGTTTAATATAAATATGCAATTACAGTTGTTTAATATTTAACTTTAATTAATAAAAGAGAAAATGTTTTGATTATTCTCTTGCACTTTTAATTTTTTACGTAAATAAATATATAATTTAATGTTAAATAAAGAAGATAAGTTTAAGTTCTTTTAATATATTAGTATAATTAACAAGTTGTTACTTTTTTAAATATTGTAGTTATAACTTTTACAATAAGATTTCTATTTTATTTAATATTTTTTTATTAATTACTCAATAATTTGTTAATATAACAAAGAAATATTTTAATATATTAATACAATTAATAATTATAAATTTCTCGATTACTTGTAGTTACAACTTTTAAACTTTTTATTTAAGTTATTTAATATTAAATATTTTTTTATTTTTTATTAATATTAATATATTATTAATATTCTTTGTAAATCGATTGTAATTGTTAAAAAGAATATTGTTACGTAAATAAAAACTTTATATAATTAATTTTTCTACTTATACAATATTTTAATTTTGTACAAGTTATATTAAATTAAAATCTTTAAACTTTTTTAACTTTTATTCAAAAATAGAAATAGAAAATTTGTAATCGACATTATATATAAATAAGTCCTGTTGTCAATTAAATATAATTAAATATAAATATAAATAAAGTATATAATTAAATATATAATTAAATTAATATATAATATAAATTAATATTATAAACAAATATAAGATTTAATTTATAATATAAAATTAAATTAACAAATAATTAATATTAATAATTTAATATTAAAATAATAATTAATAATTATTTTTATATATAAAAGATTGATTAAAAGAATAAATATTATTTTAAGAAAGTTAGTTTCAGTTATTTAAAACAATAAAAGTAATGTATTAAAATAAGTATAAATATAAATAAATTTATAAAAGAGATTTTGTTAAATTTAGAAATTTTTAAAATTAAACAAATACTTACTTAATAAAGAGTTAATAAATAAAGTTATAATGTTAAATTTATTATTATAATAAACTATTATATATATATTATAAACTAAATGTAGTTTAATATAATATTATAAGTTAAAAATTGTTAATTTTAAAACTTAATATTATGTTTATTTAGTATTATTCTTTATTTTTAAATCTTGTTCTTAGTAATTATATTAAATCTTTGAAGTTTTTTAACAAAAGCATAATAGTTTGTTTTATAATATTTAATATTAATCGACAACAAGACTTATTTATATATAATATTAACTACAAATCTTTTGTTTCTATTTTTGAATAAAAGTTAAAAGAGTTTAAAAATCTTAATTTAATATAGTTTGTATAAAGTTAAAATGTTGCGTAAATAGAAAAATTAATTATGCAAAGTTTTTATTTATGCAACAATACTTTCTTTAATAGTTACAATCGATTTACAAAGAGAATTAATAACATGTTAATATTAATAAGAAATAAAAAGATATTTAATATTAAACAATTTAAATAAAGAGTTTAAAAGTTGTAACTACAAGTAATCGAGAGATTTGCAATTGTTAATTGCGTCGATATATTAAAATACTTCTTTATTATATCGACAAATTATCGAATAATTAATAAAAAGATATTAAATAAAATAGAAATCTTATTGTAAAAGCTGTAACTATAGTGTTTGAAAAAGTAGTAATTTGTTAATTATATTAATATATTAAGAAAGCTTAAACTTATCTTCTTTATTTAATGTTAAATTATATATTTATCTACGTAAAAAATCGAGAACACAAAAGAATAATTAAACATTTTCTTTTTTATTAATTAAAATTAAACATTAAACAATTGTAATTATATATTTATATTAACAATTTATTTAATATTTATGTAACACAAGTTAAATTAAGAGAAAAAAATAAGTTTTAATACAATTATTATTATTTTATTATTGTATACATTTCTCTTTTAACATATATTTTTCTATTAAATAAATAACAATTATTAAGCGAGAAAATATAATTTTTAATAGTACAATTATAAACATCACAAATGTAATAAGTTATAATTATTAAATTTGAAACATTGTTGTATAAAATTTTATTAATAAAGAATAGAACAAAAATAATACAATATAATTAAACAATATAAATACTTTTATCAAGAGTTTATTAATTACGCGCTAAATAAAAGTTATAAATTAACTTATTTAATATATTATCTTAAAACTAACAAAGTTCAATAATAATAAGTTATTGTATTGTCGAAGCAATTTTATTTCTTAGAAAGTTTTTATTTATATAAATAATATAATTTTCCTTATAAATTGATAATCGATATTACAAGAATATAAGAATTTAAATTAAAATAATGTTTAATGTTAATAATATATATTGTTATCTTTATTTTATTAACTATTAATTAAAGAAATTATTGTAGAAATTAATAAAAGTTAAAGATAAAAAACTAGTAACTTTATTCTTAAATTAAAAAGAATTAAATAATAATTTTATTTAATAGTAGTAAAGTTTTAACTATATATATATAAATATATTATATTCTTCTTTTAAAAGTATTTCTTTTAATTTCTTTATATTAAATTTATAAAATTAAAGTTCTCTTCTATTAATATATGTTCTTATATATCTTTATTTATAAAGTTAAGAATCTTTTCTATTTTATTATAAAGAACTTTAACTTGTTTTTAAAAATTATATAAATTCAAGAATATAAGAAATATAAGAATAAGTTATTATTAAATAAATAAATAAAGATAATAAAGAATAATAAATTTCTTATAGTTAATGTTTTAGAAAACTATACTAATATTAACTAGTTTATATATTAATTTATTACGACAAATAAAAACGAATTACGTTATATAAATACTAGCACTAAGTCGACTAAATATCTTTACATAAAAAACAATCTTCTCAAAAACAAGACAAGTTTATTTAACAATAATAAGATTAGAAATTGCATTCAAAGCATCAATTTAATATTGACAAAACAAAGAAGAAACATTGTTAGACAAAGAGCGCAAACTAGAAATACTTTAAAATTAGATTTTGCGTTACATAATAAAAGTATTTAAAAAAACAAGTATCGAAACTTTAAAAGCAAAAATATATATAAGCTTATTATATATTTATTTAAATATATTACAAGATAAGATTATATTGCGAAGTCGAGTTATTAATTAAACGCAAAAAATCAAACAAGCATACAAACTTATATACGCTCGATTAACAAAAATCAATTAAATTATTTCTCGCTTATTTATCTTCAAAAAAACAATACTTTTGAATATTAATAGACAAGAAGATGCGAAGATATAGTTAAGACACAAACAACATCTTATAATTTTAACAAGCAACAATATTGCAATAACGCAATATTACAAAGATCAATAAAATTAACGATAAAACAAATATATAAAACGCGTTGCAAACATTAACGCAATCTTAACACAAAGATTATATCTAAGCAACAAGACAATAAAGATGCGTAATAATCTTTAGAAAGCAAAAAGCATTCTTGCAACTTATATTAGAATCGAATGTATAAATCTTAACGTTTATTTGCACTCTAGAAACATTTTAAATGTAAACAACTTACAATATAATTGCGAATATAATTATTAGACTACGAAGCATATACTTATACACTGCGCAAATTAAATATATTTGCGATCAACAATGCTACAAGACGTCAACTCTTCGAATTATCGAAAAATCGTCGCAATCGCGAAGAGTCTCAAGACAACTACAAAGATAATAATAAAAATAGAGCTTCTAAAGCAATTTAGAGTAACTAGTGTACTTATTCTCTAACGTGCGATTAACGCGAAAATATTTGGTACATAGTCTTAAAACTTATTGTATCGATTGCGCAAAGCAGTCGTATAAATAGCGAATAATTTTCTACTTTAGAGGGTTTTGTTCATTCGATACAAGTAGCATAACGTTCTTTATAAGTCGAATTAATCGATGTTACAAGAATGTAAAAATTTATTATTATTATATTAATTTATTAACTAAAAATATTATAAAGCTAAGAGTGTTCTAAGTAAACATATTAAAATATTTATATTAGAGAATCTAATTCACAAATTACTTATTAAATAAAAGTTGTACAACAAAATTATTAACAATATAAATGCACATAAATTTGAAGATATAATTATTAGATTAGCACCTAGTTATAGAGAAAAACTTGCTCTAATATAATCTAATTATTGTTTTGTTTCTATCTCTAGTCTAATATATAGTCGCAGATATCTATACTTAAAAATTTGGTTGATGCAAGTGTATGCGTCTTGGTTAATATATCATGCAAATCGCTAGTCAATGCACGAAATTACTTTAGAAGACAAAGCGCAAGATAGATCTAAAAATGCGAGATAAGTTTTATGCTAACTAGAATGCGAATTTGTATACAATATAGAATAAACACTTTTAATATTGATGGCAACCTCTACTATGCGATCGCAAAGAATAGCTATAATATTTGTTTCGAAATTAACAACAAATTTCACTTAAGAGTGCGAAGAGTAATATTTGATATTGTTTTATTGTGTAGACCTCCATTTTTGAAACGAGATAGAGAGAAAGATAACGAGAGAAGGAACAAAGGAGCATTTCGCACGAGCATTAGACATTATTGCTCTATAGAACGACATATCAAAGCTTAGCTTTTCGTTATCTTAGTCATTAAATTAAGTAAGCATATTTTACACTAACTATAATACTCCACCAGTCATCTTCTTAAATCGCCTATTGTTAAATACTCCAAAAACAAGCTATCGTTAATTACGACGTCTAGATCGTCGCGAAACTTCTTTGCCATAACTAGGCTTATCAAGCTATTCATCTCGAGATTCGCAAAGTTGGCGTCGTCGTTTAGCTTCGACGAGTCGAACGTCGTCTCTCTCGCTAGAAGAGCAATAGCTTTGGATGCTATGCTATCGCTATCAAGATCAATCGACGCCAACAAGACATTGCTATTGATAGTTATTAAGATTGGAATTAAGACAATAACTTTAGCAAATTTGAGAGCGACAAAGACTTGTAACTTCTTAGGGGCGACAACTAGCATACTTGCGATATGCTCTATTGTCGATTTGTTAATCAATGGGCGAAACGACTTTGCAAATGTGTGCTTATTAATTGTTGTTTTGGATGCGACAACAACTGCTACTTGTACGACGAGATTGTTGTTAGTGTTTGCCCCTTTCTTAGCGACATCTTGCGAGACAAAGAAGCGATTTATAAGCATGCGAAGATAGACTTTGAACTTGAAGCTCTTAACAACGTCAATAATCTTATTTTCTTGCAAACAATACACATTCTCTAAGAAGATGTTGGGGTTCTTCTCTATAAGAATTATCTTTATGTAGGATTGATACTTCTTACTCGCCATCAACTTCTTGGCAAATCACGTCGAACAACATCTCGACGTAATAGAAAACTTAGTTTGATTGTTTATTGCGTCTAAGACGTTCATGACAAAGCTCTCGAAATAATCTACGTTGTCGATTTAGTGCAACGAGACAATTCAACTATCTAATCTCTCGATTACTAGCTTCACTTTAACGTAGACCTCGAGCTTGTGCATTACAGTCGATTGCATATCGCGATATTTGGGAGCGTAATCGACGAGACTATTATTAAAGAGACGATAGATTATAACGTTGAAGAACTTGTTTGTTACGCTTTGCGTAGCGAGATCTTGCAGTGCTTGGATGCGCTCTAGCACCAAGTGCGTGATCAAAATTTATGAGAAGAGTTATTTGATCGTTGTGTCAAAGTAGAGCTTGGTAGTTGCAAAAGATTCTTTGTTAATATTTCTATTAGATTTAATATTGTGCCACACAAGTTGAGTCGACGCGCCCAAGTTGATGTTGTCGATCGATAGAAACACTTGGATAAGCTAAGGTTTCGTAGTGTCTTTGTTGGCAATAAGACTCTTAATAACAACAAGATTGACAAGGTTAATCTTAAAGTTTGTCGCATCGAATCTCAACTTCTCAAACATATATTAATCTAGAGTTTCGACAATGTCGCAATAGATTAACTAATTTTCGATTATATAAATATGTATATATTCATGATATTCTTTAGGTAATTTAAATCTTAATTGTATACTTATTGATATTATCACTTTACAATTGTTTATCTTGTGTCCTTATGTTGCAACGTAAAGGTTAAGATATATTAGATTTAATTGCATAATTATATGCGTTGCTAAACTCTAAATATTCTTCTCGATAATATGCTATACACTTGTTGTTCGAGAGTTTACGAAAGACGCGTTTGCTAATTTAAGAAGCGTCTTCTTCGCGTCGTAGTAGATGTTGCCCTTAATAAGCGCCCAATTACTATTATACTAAATCTAGTAGATCTTGTCGTTTCACGCATAGGCGAGAAGATATAGGAGCAACAACGTCTTCTCAAAAGACTTGTAAAATGCGTCGAAATCGATCTTCAATTTTGCGCAATGCAACGAAGCGAGACTATTAGTTAAGATAATATAATTATTCTTATCTTTGCGCAACGATAGAACAATTGTAAAAACGATAAGAAGCGTAGTCTTGACGAAGTTGATGCACACTAAATAAGGTTCAATCTTGATTTAGATTATTGTGCTATTAAGTAAGAACATTTTAAGAGCGCTTTCGAGAACGCCTCGAAAGTCGATCGACTCTCGCGTAACGCGTCGAACATAATTGGCGCTTAATGTTTTGTCGTTAAAGATAATCTTGCTTAGTAGTAAAGAAATGATAGGAATGTTTAGCTTTTAAAAGATAACGTTTGTACAAACAATCTCTTTAAAGGCATTCAAGATGGGGTCGATTTGTGCCAAGTAAAATGCGAAATTAATCTTTAAGTTGACGCACTTGATGCTAGCTTTTTGCAGGAAGTTCTTGACGAACTTAATGTTTTTAAGCGACGCGCTTAGAATTGTGTCTTTGGGTTCATTTATACACGCAAGTTTATACAAGTAAGCATTGCTATAGTTGTGACAACTTATTACGTCGCGAATCTCTTCGACGAATGCCTTGATTGTTAGCATCTTGTAATTGTCAACGATGCACTTACTTTTCAATAGAAGGGCTCTTTGTCCTACAAGAAAAATAGCATCGCTAGTCGAAAGCACTCTCGTCACGCAAAGAGCAACGTACTTACTCAAGCTATGTTCAATAACAATGTTTAGCTTTATCTTTAGAGATTCTTAGTACTTTGTAAGTGCGATTTCGATGTACACAAGCGCAAGCTAAGTTATTGTTGAGAAGTGCTTATAACTTTGCGCATAAGATTCGTTAATAACGAAAATAAACAATGGAAATCCTTGCCTCTAAGATATAAAGTCTAGCTTAAGGATCTCCTTTTAAAACTTTAGGCAATTGCGAAACAAATCTATGTTCGTCGAATAATGTAAGGCGTCCTAGCCAACAAAGGCAAAGACTATCGCCTAAATAATGGGCAAGTCAATAACTACTTCTTTAAAGATATCTTATAAGGGTTGAGACATTTAGGTGTAGATGCCTTAGTAGAAGTAAGACTTTCAACTCTTATTCTAGGAAGTCGCAAGAAAAGATATAAGTACGTGAAATGAGACATAATAAGAAGAGAATATATAAAGAAGTCTTTATTCTTATAGATAAATCTATTGAGAGGATTATCTTGAGTGCGTCGTTCTCGAGATAGTAAACAAACTTCTTTCGCAATTGTGTTAGATTTAAAGTTGCAATTGCTACTTGCTAATTGTGGTGCAATCTTTAAGCAATCGTTGTGTAAAGAAGATTGAGAAGTGACACATTATTTTGATCGAGGTACGCAATTAGACGCTCCAAATTTCCTTTTAGAGACGCCTTGCTCTTTGTTGATACAACAACAACGTGTGTAGAGCGAGAGTCAACGCTCTTAGACTTTCGAACTAGACTCTCTTCAAGAACAATATAAGTGTTTTCGTTAACGACGTCAAAGTTGTTAATAGCGACAATGCGCTTTTTGAATAAGTTACGTAGCCATTCTTGCTAGATATAAGAAATATAAATGTTTCTCTTGTTAAGATCTTTGAATTAAATAGGATTAAGACTATTTTTGATGTCTACATAGCGCGAAATTTGGTTCTTTTAAAATATAAGCAAGACTTTGATAAGCGTTGTTGTTCTAGCTATCGCCTCTTCGTGATCAACGTTAGCCTTAATAGTCTTAATAATCAAGAGTTGATCGACGCGATATCGTCGAGTGCTTGCGAGCAAAGCATACACCTTACAAACAAATTGTATCTCTTCTCTATCTTTAGCTTAAGTACTCGTATCGTGCATCTCGATATAGCTTATATCTAGAGAGTTAACGCTTGCGTTCTTGAGCATCGTTTTCGATAGAAAGATCTAGGCGCCAACATGGGAATGCGTGAGAGAAACTACTTTAGCCAAGTGATTAATAGTTGCACCAAGAATAACATTTATAATATTGTCGTTGTTAGCCTCGACGTCTTTTAGTTGTTTTAGAACGATCGACTCAATGCTATCTTTATAGTAGTAGCTATCGACCTTAGCGTCTTAAAACTTGCAAACGTTTAAGATTCGAAATAAAAAGTAGTCTAAACTAAGATTAACAAAGTTGTTCGAGTTTGTAAGAACGTTTAATTCTTCAACAATTATTGTGTTCGCATCGCCATTCTAGAGAGATGTATACGTCGTCTATTATACGCGTTAGCTAATTTAACTTAAATGCAAAAAATTAAATTTACAAGCTAGTAAAGCTATCTATTTGTAGAGTTGCTAGCCCTAATAAGCACGCGATATTCGTGTTGAAGCTTGGATCTAAAAATTTGAAGAAGTAGTTTATACAATTAGGATCAAATGCTCGATATCTATTCGAGACAAAGTAACTTCGAATCTCTTGTGCTATATTTATCTCGCGATAGTTATTGCTAGCTTGTGCGTAGAAGGTGTCAATACGATGCGCATCTATAAAGGTTGTCCAATTGCGTATTACGTCGACTTGCTCGAGAGCTTCGTAAATCGTTACTAGGGTCAATCGCTATATAGAATCGATTTGTTGCGCCTCGCAAGAAAACATGTTAAAGAAGAGCGCATTAAAGAGATCGAACTTGTTGATAAAGCAATCGTACAATATTAGAGTAATGTTTATGCGTTTTCTCGTAAGATCAAAGTGTGTCTCTATATCGAATTGATCGACCAAGATTGTACTATAAACATCTCGCCCTTCCTTTAGAATGAACCAAAACTTCTCTAAATTAGTTGCGTCGTTTAGCATTTGACATAACATACTAATAATGACAATCTTAATCTAGGTAGAGTCTCGTGACTTCAATTCTAATAAGGGTAATAAATTAGCGATCTACAACATAACGTTTATAGTTACTATGTCCACGTCGTAAAGCTTTGAACTTAGGGACAAGACAAGATCGCGAAGCGATATCGAGTTGCGAAAGATAAGCATTTGGCACTTCGAAGCTACGAAGGTTTTGACGCGACAAACGACACTATAAATTACCTAATGTTATTTGTTCGAATAAGTAAGAATCTCCCAAATAATGCCTTCGAACAACTTTGTGATCGAGAAGGTCTCGAATTTATTTTTGTTGCTTGTAAAGATAATAAGCAAATGTGAAATGTAACGAAAGTCTATCTTTAGTTCGATCAATAAGTTGGTTTGCATTACTTGGGCGACATAATTTTCGATATAGATATGTGGCGCATAACACAAATCTACAAATATTAGCAAGATTATCGACTTGCGATCGCAAAAGAAGACAACGTAACGAAACAACTATTAAAGTTGAACAAGAGAGTCGCTTATAGTAATCGACTTGAATAAGCTTTGATTAATAACACTAATATACACTTAACTACTTTTGAGTAGATGTAGTTCGCGATAAAAGGCATTTAGCTTCTTGTGAACTTCGACGACAATAATATTGGGCAACACATAGATTCACGACTCGAGCGATTCGTCGTCGACGAGAAAGCGCGACTAGAAGTTCTACGATATTTAATGTATTATGACGCTTATTTAAAAAGCCATGCGTACGATCTATGTTGCGAGCAAAGATATATTAGTTAATATTAAGAAGATGGCGACGATCGTGATTGCAAACAAATTAGTATCTAGACTTGTAAAAATTGAGTTCTTTCGCTAGAGAATATACGAGTTGTTCGCAAGATTCTTTTCAAAGTAATTGCTTAAAAGATTAACAACTCTCTTCTATTTGTTAAGTCTAAGAAATATTGTCAATGCAATGTCTTTACTCACTCAATAAATGTTGCTAGTTGCAAAACGCACAATAGCGACTTACTTATCAATTTCCTCAACGAGTCTTGGCGCAACATGGTCTCGTCCCCAAGATGCAAGACGCTCTAAAAGGGGGACACTAGCAATCTAAGATAACTAGAGAGTTGACGCATTTCGTCGCGAACAACTAAGATAATCTCGTCAATAAATCGAACTACGATCAAATATCGACGATTCTTGTTGTAGAGATGCAATTTGCGAAGAAGCTATGACAATATTATTGAAACACAAGCAAAGATAATTATATATGTTGTATATAAAAAAGATGCGTTTGTTCGCAACGAATTTAACATTGCAAAAAATAATTTATTTCAAGTTCGCGTTGTAAAGTTCGATCGCAATTATTAATTAAAGCCTCAAATTATATTACGTGCTTAATTAAAGCGTTAGATTATATTACGTGCTATTGCTTTGTGTTCGAATTGTTATTAATTTATTTTATAGTTATATATTACGCATAAAGTGTATATAGATAACGACATCTTTCAACTCAATAAATGTTATAATAAACTTATTATTATATAATTATATTGCTTTTATTTTAATGCAAATGTTGTTATATTGCTTGTTCGACTAACTTTAATATTAAATTATTAAATTATTGTTAATCAACAACTTAAGATTTATTTAACGCGTTAAATTAGATCAATTATAAGAAATTGTAAATCTTTTACAATTATTATTATTATTCGATTATTTTATTACATTCTCGTTCTATATAATTATAAATGTATAGTTATATTTTATTACGTATTATGTTTTTTCGCTTGTAACAAATTACGTACTTACGATAAACAATTCTCGAAATCGATTTCGTAAAATCGAAGAAGAGAAACAAATTAATCGAAACGCTTAACAACAACGTTATTAGAAGCAAAACGCGTATAGTATTAATATTAGATATGTCGTCGCAAAAGTTATTAAACAAACTGCATCTTATCGCGAGTCGTTAGTTTTTATAAATAAATTATAAACAAAAGTTCGAGATTTCGTTTCGAGTGCATTAATAGCGATTGTTACGATTATTCGAAGCATTGTTAACGATAAAGCTATAATTAACAAGTAATTTAACATTATTTTGCAAAATTTAACGCAATTGAATTTTTAACAAAAATCGCTTAACGCGTTCTTTTCTTTCGTTGTTTTAAGAAATAATATTGCTAACGTTATTTTCAACAATTAAGTCTTTAGAAAACGAGATTAAAGTTAATTCGAAACAACTTGCATTAAACGCTTTAATATCGAAGAACATTAATATTAACGAGATTTAAATATTAAATATTAATTTTATCGCTTCGACAATATTCTTGTTAAGAAATTTTTTAATTCGAGAATTTCAAAAGTTTGCAATAACACAAATCTTTGTATTAAATGCAAAATTATTATTATTTATCGATTGCTCTTCTACTAGTTTGCAAGAATTATTTTCGAATAATTTAATTGTTAATTTTAGTTTTATTGTCGCAAATTTCGATTCTAATAAAACGAAAATCTCGATTCTTTTGTTGCTTATAATTGTTCTTTTATTAAGAGTTTTCTTAATCGAGAAACAATGTTTAATCGCATATAATGTTAATCAAAATTTGCAATCTCTATATAAAGAATTGTTAATAAATTTGTTCAATAAAGTATCGAAGTTCTTTACTTAACTTAATATTGATTCTTTATTATTTAACAAGTATTCTTTTCTTCGCAATTATTTATTTTTTGAAATTTTTCTCTTTCGCTATTTAAGACTTTAAATGCGAGCGAAGTTGCTTCAAGATATCTTCGATTAATTATAAATTAATCTTTTGCTTATTATTAGATAAATTAACATTTGTTCAATTAATTCAATTATATTTCGAAATATTAATTATAATTCTTAATCGCGTTTACAATATTTCTTTATTTGTATTCTTTTTTTTACATATTCGCTTCGCGACTAGCGAATTGAAATCGATTTATAACGACGCGAACATTGATAAACAAGTCTAGGAACTTTCTTGTTCGATTAACTTAAAGCTTCGATTTTGAAGAGTAATATAGATACTAGAAAAGAAATTATGTTAAATTGAAATTTATCGTTAATTTATTTCTTGCTTCTTGCTATTGACTCTTTGTCTAAATATAGCGATTACTTGAAGAGAATCTTGTTTGCTTAAATAATTCTCTCTATATTGTTATCTAATTGCTACATTATTGCAATGTGTTTACATCAATATTATTGCAAGTTGCGAGAAGCTATAGACTTGCTCAAATATATTCAACTATTTTGTCTATTAATTTTAAACCCTTTCTTCGTAACTTTGCTAGCGATTGTTAGCGAATTGCTTCTATAATTAATAAAGCTTTAAGCTTCGTGAACTTTATTCGTCTTCACAACTATAACATTAAGTAGCGCAAAATCGACGCATATTTCCAATAAATAAGTTGAATCTCTTATAGCTATAATATTTAATTTGTACTTTTAATATTAATATAATTGCGACGCTCAAAGCAAACGTCTTTTCGCTATCTCGAATTTCGAGAAAAGAGCAATTTATCCATTATCGCGATTACATAATCGTAAGTATTCGAGTATAGAAATTGAGAAGCATAAAAGAGAATTTCGATTGTAACAATTTAGAGAATAATAAGCGACGTAATAGCTAATCGACGAAGAAATTGTTATTAGACTTTCGTTATTTCACGAAGAATTTCTTTCAAGTACAAATCTCTTTCGAAAATACTACTTATGTACTTGAAGATCTAATATTTCTAAAACGTAGAATTGCACTAAGCTTATATATTAACTGCTTAAGTGTTTATTTTTAGCGTTAAATCTATTCTTCGAAGACTTGCTTTATTAATATTATATTAATTCTTTCTTCGATTTAAGTCTTATTTATTACTTTATTATATTCGTTGAACGACCTTTATTCGACGAACTTATTCGCAATTTAGCGCACTCTAACTTCGATATCTTGACGCTTCTATTTTAGAACGAAATTGATAATTCCGAAATAATAGATACGAGCTTCACGAGTAGTAAGATAAGTGCTAAGGTTAAAAGAAGCGAAAGGTTTGTACATATTAATTCGAAACTAGGGACGATTATAATTAACGTGAACTACTTGCTTATAAGATAAAGTAATAATTGTTAAAGAAACACGATTTATAGAATGTCAAAGTCTTCTTATTGAAAGAAACAAGATTTATAGAGTTTAAAATTCAACGATATTGCGAAAAGAGACGATGATAGTATGAAAGGCGATTCTCGAAAGATACAGTATTGCTTATTTTAGCGCTTCTAATCTTGTTATAGTTGTTGAAGCTCTTTCGTGCTGCTGCAAAGACTAGACATCAAGATGGAAGTCTATTATTGCAGGCGAATATCTTCGTAGAAAAAGAGCGACTATGTACATCTAAGATGTATAAACGTGCGCAATAAAGAAACAATTAAATCAATCGAAATTTCGTTAACACAAGTTGTTGTTTCCCATTTCCAATCATGCAAGTCGAGCCTTACTTTATCGAACATTCAACTAAATTCCCTAATTTCTAGTTCTCGCCTTTCGTCTTCTTCTTTGTCTTCTTCCTTAGTCTTTTCCTTCTTCTAATGAAGCGCAGATCAGGAGGTCTCTCAATCTGCAATCTTCTCAATAGAGTGTTCACGTTGTAGTGGGACGAAGTCGCACCTTCAGAAATCACGAGGATACTAACTACTTTTGGTAGAGGTTTCCCAAACAAGATACGCATTGAGTCGAGAATTTAGAGAAGAATTTAGACTATTACTTATAGAGATTTCTCAAACGCGTTTTTTCTTTATCTTCTTTTTATTCTTTTATCTATCTTCTTTCTATCTTTTTACTTATTTTCGATATTAATCTTTTGTCTTATTTATAGATATATAGAGAATACATATAGCAAACAAGCATTTTCTATTTATTTATCTATTTACTAGATTGCTTGTTCTTTTGTCTTTAGATTAACTCTTCTATTTTGCTTCTTAATATTAAAGCTTAACGCAAGAAATATCTTTTTTAAAATATTAAATAAAGCATTGATTAAACAATAGAAAGAGACACAATATCTTTACAATACACGCATTGATAAGTTTGAGCAAGCTCGATTTAAACGCATCTATAAGTTTACATTAGTTGTTTGCTCTATTTTCGAAAACTTAAAAGCAAATACTTTAAGCTTTAAATTCGAAAAATCGATATATTGCACAAATATTAAAGTTCGTACTTAAAGCAATGAAAGAGTTGTCGAACAAAAAAAAAGCTTAACTACATAAAGATTTCTAAATTATATTTAACAAAATAAATAAAGAGAAAACTTATACTCGTATTTAAGAAAAAGCTCGATCAAAAAATAAACTATTGAAGCTATCGAATAATAAGAATAATTGAGACGAGATAAAACAAGTAACATATCGCAAAATAGCTTGTTAGCAAACTCGTTAGCAAGTTTAGAAGACTATTGTTTTCTCAACTTGCTTAGTTGTTTTGTCAATCTTATCTTTAATACTTGCATTGTCTTTCTTGTTTACTCGAGATACTTAAAAATTATCTAGAATATTAATTAGAAAATTTATTGTTTCTTTGTCTTGTTTCTTTGCTTTCTTAATCTTTTTTTTATTTGTTCGAGATTTGTAGCAATTCTTCGCTTAAATTACTTCTCTTTTCTTAGCTATCTTAGTCTCTTCCTTGTTTGCTTAATTGTTTGCTCGAAGAGATAAAAAATTATATAGAAAACGTTCGATTATATCTTTATCTAATAGCTTATTTGCAAATTCGACTATCTCTTTATCTTGTAACTTAATTGCTCGAATTTCTTTTTATAGTTTAATTTCTCTCTTAGTTCGAGACTTACTTGCAAGAATTTTCTCTATTAGTAATTTATCTATTAAGTTGTATTTATTTGTCAAGAATTTATATATTATATTTTATAAACTTAACAAAGAAGAATACGCATTGCAAGATTAAAGACAACGTGTCTTTCTTAAATCTATTTACTTAATTTCGCTCTTTAGCTTTGCTTTCTTATTGCGTTTACTAAAGCAATTTCTTTAAAAATCGAAGACAAAACTATTTTTTTAAACTTAATAATTCGATTATGCAATTAAATATTTAGTAACAAAGTAACTAATTAATTGCTTGTAAGATTATACAACTATCTAATTATCTTGTTGTTTATCTATTTTGTTTGCTTTACAATTAAATTGTTGACTAGCTATTAATTTATTAGCTAGCTATCTATCTTGCATATTTTATAGTTAAATATTGCTAACTATTGATCTATTAGCTAGTTATTTATATTCTTGTTTTCTTTTTTTCGCATTTAGTTGTTTAATAAGTTACTAAGCGCTTTGCTTGTTTTACAATCGAATTAGCTTGCTAGCTATTAATCTACCAACTAGTTATCTATTTTGGTTGTTTTATAGTTAAATTGCTTGCTAGCTATCGATCTACTAGCTAGTTATTTATTTTGCTTGTTTTATAGTCAAATATTGCTAGCTATCGATCTATTAACTAGTTATCTATATTATTGTCTTTGCTCTTAAAAAAATCTCGTCTACTAGTTATCAATCTATTAGCTAGTTATTTATTTTTATATTTGTTCTTAAAAAAGAAAGCTTGTTATTTAGTTATTAATCTACTAGCTAACTCTTTATCTTTTGTCTTTGTCTTTGCTTTTTGCTTTCGCTTTTATCTTTTATCTACTATTTAATATAAGTTAAATAGATACTTATAAGACGAGCATTAAATAGAAGAGAGAACTATGTAGTAAAACAAAGTCGCATTTTGTTAGGATTAGAGTTTTGATAGCTAGTATATAGTTGATTGACAAGAATACAAGCTATGCAGAACTAACTATATATAGGAAATGGGTATAAGTACTATAAGTGCCAAGACGCTAGACGTTACTCGTAGTATACTCGAAACTAAAGAACGAAAACTTAAAGAATAACTAGAGGGCAAAATCTATCTAATCTAGAATTGTAATACTATCTTTTTTTTTATTTGCGAATTTCGACAAAGCAATGTTAAGTCTTCTAGTTAGCGTTTTCAATTAACTTTAGTTAATCTTAAGTACTTGTTAAGTAAAAGTTTCGATTAATATCGAATACGTATTAAATATTGTTTGGCAATTAAAATTGAAGTTTTTGATACGCATCAAACAAGAGAATAAATTTGTTAAATAGAAGAGATAGTCGAAAATTTTTAAAACAAAATATACAACAAACAACAATATAAGTGTGCATACTATAAATAGTGTTCTAATTAATTCTTAACTACTCTTAATTAGTGTCGAACACGTTTGTCGAATACAATCTAATGCTTGAAATCAAACGTCAAGTAATTGTTAAGTAACAAAAATCGAGTTTCAAGCAATTGTCGAACAATAAATATCGAGTTTCGAGTAATTTGTCAAACGACAACAAGATCGAAAGAGAGAAAAAAAAGATAAATAAATTTTAAGAAAATATTAAATGTGAAAAAATTGAAGAGAGTACAAAAGATTACTAACTCTAACTTTAAGAGAAGATCTAGATTACGTAACGCGAAATCTAGAGAATCGACAACAAGATAGAAGTCGATCAGTTACGTAATCTAAGAGAGATTGACAACAACAAAATAGATAACAACGTTAAAAAGTCGAAATTTGTCGAATTTTAACTATATTCGAACACGTTTGTTTAAATTTGTCACACAAAGAAAGAAAATAACGTAAAAGTAACTTGACAACAATTTATATACAATCGTGCGTATATTTAGAAATGCTAAGTCAATCTCTATTTAAAAGACATTTAAGATAGACGTCTTAAAATGTCTAACAAAAGTACTATAGAGGCGACGACAAAAACTACGAGTATATATTGAGTAACTCTTAACAATAGTAATGCATTAGTAATACGTTTTCGAAATTCTTGTTAATTGACGCATAAGACACAATAGAATAAGATATTTAACAAAAGCACTATAGAGACAAGAGCAAAAACTGCGAATATATATCGAGTAACTTTTAACAATAATAATATATTAATAATGTGTTTTCGGAATTCTTGTTAACTAACGCAAAAAACAAAGTAATATATTGAATTTCTTAATTTGAAAAATTATTTAATTTTAATTGCGAATATATAACAAATAACTTCTAGCAATAGTAATATATTAGCAATATCTTTTTGAGATCGATTCTAGATACAACGACGAGAGCTATAGATATATATTGGGCAAAGTTTGACAACAATAACATTAGAGCGCAAGAGTATATAAACGCAAATTATTCTACTTATTAGATTCTTAATTAAGAGACGTTTTGAATATCTAGTAAGATTTTGTTGCGTCTAAATATTAATAGTAGAAGTCAACAATAAAGTTAAAGTAGTTGTTAACTATAGAATAGTTTAACTATTTAGATCTATTGTTGTAGTTTGTGTAGTCTATAAAGAGAATTTAATATTGTAGTATTTTGCGTCTATAATTAGTAATAATTAGACTCGAATTTATCTTATTGTTATTTTTGCGCATATTGTATTATAATATCTCGATGTCTTTAACATAGTATTCGAAATTGTTGTCGATATTGTTAATAATATTGACAAGCAACAAGAGTTTAATTTGTTAATCTAGCAAAGATTTGCTTTTGTCGAAATACAAAAATTATAAATAAAATACTAGATAAATTTTTATTAATTCGAGTAGTTCTAATTCGTAGACATAATTGTTAATTGTTTAAATAATCTTATAGAAATTTGCATTCTTATACTTTAAAGATTTGCATAATCGAATTGTTTTAATATTTTAAATATTAAGTATAATTTAATTATTAATCTTAAATTTTAAGATTGTAGCGCGTCTATAATTAGCGAATTCTACTTGTTTAACTTAAGTTTAAATAAGTTTTTAACAAAGAAAGTTTTGCAAAATCTTGATTTTTTTAACAATCTTGTCGATATTCTTTATATTGCGACAAGCTTCGAACATAACATTGTTAAAAATAATTATAAATAACTTTAAGTTTAATTGTAACAAATAGTCTTTAATAGCAAAAAAACATAATAAGTTAATAGATTTGCTAGTATAATTGTTTGCGACAAATTCGACAATAACAAGATAATTAACTTAATTATTTTAATTGTATTGCATATACATTCAAAGATATTGCTTAAAAGCAATATTAATATTTTTAATTTAATTGTTAATTTCTAGATAGAACGCAATTAACAATTTAGATTTAATTTTTAATTTTTTGCAAAAACGTTGCTAGATATAAGCTATAAATTAAGTATCTTTATTAAAAACAATAATAACTAGAAAGCTCTTAATATATTAAACAAAATTAATTAAAATCTAAACAACAATTTTAACTTTTAAAGAGTTTATAAATATAAACTTCTTATTTTTAAATAATTTATCAATTATTATTAAGATATACTAAAAGATTTTTTCTTTATAACAATATAACAACAAAAAGATAATAAAGTTGCAAAATATATTTTATTAATAACAATCTAATATAGATAAAGACTTTAGTAGACTATATTTGTGTTTGCAATATAATTTGACGTATTTGCAAATCAAATAACTTTTAACGTATTTTTTAACATTTAAGTACAATATAGATTAATAGTAGTAATATTATATTTTTTTAAACGTAACTATTCGATTTAAGTACTTAATGCTTAACAATTTATGCTAGAACTTAATTACTTTAATTCGAAGAATATTATTTGTACTTTAAAATATATATATCTTGTCTCAAACAAATAGATATCTAATATTAATTGTTAAGTATTTAATTATTGTGCAATTCTCAAGTTTTAACTTAATTGTCTTGCGAAAAATAGCTAGAATCTTTTGTTTATTAGCTTTTTTAATTTAAATAATCTATTTTATCTTTTTGTTATATAAGTATATTTCTAATATTTGTTAAACAAAAACTTCGAAATTAAGTTTTATTTTAAGCTTTTTCTCTTTTATTAAATTAATTGCAACAATAAGCAAGAATTAAATTGTAAAAAAAATTGCAAATATAGATAGTTAAATTGTAAACAAAACAAATATATCTAAAAAAAGATAAAATCGACAACTAAAAATAATAAAATTGTAGACTAAGAAATTGTAAATACAACAATAGCAAGCAAAAAAACTAAAAATAGAGATTTAGCAAAACAAAATCTATTTTGTTAAAGTAATGCAAATACTACAAACAATAAAAACGTAAATAATTCTATATCTTTGTTAGCTATTAATAAGATTTAAATAAATTTCTTGTAAGCTTTTGCAATTCTTTTATTAGTAATTAGTTTAAAGTTAATAAAGTTTTAAAACAAACAAATTAACTTTGTTACTAAATTGTAAATAATACTTAACAATAACAAAATTAATATAACAATTTTAATTATACTTAATTTTAAGTTGTATTGCTTAAGAATTATTTATTGTTAAAACTAATTGCAAGAGTTATTTTTGTCAAAAAGCAAATCTTGCGATTGTTTAATTAAATTTTTTAATTTTGTATTTAATATATTTAATTAATAGATAATCTTAAAGTTAAATTTAAACAAAAATTCGATTTAACAAGCTTAATAACAATTAAGTTGCTTAATAGTTATAAAATGCTTTAAATTGCAATAATTAATAATAATCTTAATAGATTGTTCGATAAATATATTAATATATTCTAAATATTACTTTTTAAAAGCGCAAATAATAGTTAACAATTTTTTGTTATAAATCTTGTAATTGCACTTTGCAAACAATATAATTTTAAATATATAAACTATTAAATGAAGCAATCTATTTAAGTTTATCTATAAGAGCACAACAACTATTACAAAATCGAAAATATTACATTTAATTTAAATCTCTAAATTAAAATCGAAATAATACAAGATAAACTAATTAATAAAGATTTGTTTAAGAGCTTTAAACGCAAGATCTTTAAAATTGTTAAATTATTATAAAAAACTAAGATTCTTGTTCTTAAATTTGCTAAACACTAACAAAGATTTAGCTAAACTTAAATAATTATAAATAAATTATCAATAAAAGTTAACAAAGTTTAGAAAGATTTGTATATTATATACGCAAATAGAAGTTTTTTATTCGAAAATATATTTAATTTTCTTAAGATCTATTTGAATCTCTTCGATAATAATAATTAAATCTAGATATTTAACTTGCTTAATAAAGAAAATATACTTGTTAATATTTAGATAAAGATATGCGTTATAAAGTTTAGCAAAAACTTTGTTTATATAATTTTTATATTTTTTCTTAATATTATTGTAGATTAAGATATTATTTATGTAAATAATACAAAAATTGTTTAGATAAAGACTAAAAGTCTTATTAATAAAAGACTAAAATATAATTAAGATATTATATAATTTAAAAGATATTATAGCATATTTAAACAAATTGTAACAAGTAATAAAGATTGTTTTGTATTTGTTATTAAAGCGTATTCGAATTTTGTTAAAAACAACAATAATATTAAACTTGCTATAGTATTTAATTTTATATAATTATTGCAAAATTTCTCGAATTAATAATAAAGTATTGCAATTTTTAATTGTTAAAGTGTTAAAATCTTTATAGTTTATACAAATGCGCAAATCTTTATTAGACTTCTTAACTATAAAAGTAAGAGCAATATACTATAAAATATTGTTGCAAATTTAATTTTTGCTCTTTATATTATTTAGATAGACCCTAATAATCTCTTTTCCTTAATAAGATATATTGTAGACTTTCTTAATTAAAGAAGTTACTTTTAGAACAAAATTAATAGCATAATTAATACTTTTATTAGATAACAATTTGTTAATTTCTTGTAAATTAAAGAGCTTAACTTATTGTCTAAATTTTAAATAAATTTGTTTCTTTAATTAATTTAAACTAGAAGAATCTTGTTTAAGTTTTATATAAAATTTATTGTAGTTATCGAAAATAATAGTTGCAATATTTATTGTAATATTGTTGTCTATAATACAAGCTAAATATCTATTGTTTTTCTTTAATTAATTTAGTATAACAAAGTGTTTAAGTAATATAACAACTATTTTATAACTTTCTTTGTTAACAAACTTTAAAAATAAAAAGATACTAATTTAACAAATATCGATTTTATTTAAAGATTTTAGAGACAAATGTTCTAGCTATTTGCGTTGTTTATTAAAGATTTCTAACAATTAATAATCTAACAAGCAATATTTTATATAGTAGTTAAATTTAAACTAAAGAAACTATATATTTTCTTTAATTTGTATGTTATGCTCTTCTATCTAAAGTATATTAAAAATAACTACAAATTGTCTTAATTCAATTATTAAATATTATAAGATATTAATATATTTGCTTAGATTAACAATAACTTAAGCAATATAAATAATATTAAGAGCAAATTTGTTATTAACAAGACGTAATTTAATCGAATTTTGCAATAATATAATAGAAAGTTTATAAAGTTTAACAAATTTTCTATTTATAAAGACTCTATTAAAGACTTTAATATTAATAAATAGTATTGTCTTAACATAATATTTATCGAAAAATAAATAGATTTAATTTGAGCAAATCTTAATATAAAAATTTAGCTACTTATTGTTAAGCAACTTGTTGTCGATAGTATTAGAACTAAGTTTAACTTCAATAAGCAAAGCTCTATTATATAAGTTAAATATAGCTTTAAGCTCTTTTATTGTTTTTTATATAAGCGTTAATTTCTATTTTAAATTGCAACTCTTGTCGAGAACATTTAGTTTTTTGACTTGTTAAAATTATTTAAGTTGTTATCTAAGATATTAAAGCAACTCTCTTCTCTAAATATTACTAGCTCAAAATTGTCAATATTATAAATCTTAAGCTTAATAATTGTTTTTTTTTTGATTTTAGCTAACTTGTTTTTGCAAGAGATATTCGAATAATTAAAACAATATTTTGAACGCAAGTACTTTCGACAAAGATTCTTCTTTTTAATCTTATTCTTAAGTACTTAAGATCAAAAGATTAACTTTATTTGGAAAAAAATCTTTTGTTTAATTATATAATTAATTGACTTAATGTTGTAGACTTCGAATCTACTTGTAAGTTTGCATATAATATTTCGATTTTTATTTATTCGCGTAATAATAAATCTATTATGCGCGCTAATTTAAAGCGATTAATAATTTTGTTTTTGTTTTATTCTAAAATTTATATTGCGTAATTAAGAGATCAAGTTATTAATATTAATAACGTTAATTATATTAACAAATCGATTATATAATTTGTTGCTTAGTCTTAAATCGAATTAATATATTTTTTGATCTTTAAGCAATTTAGTATTTGCTACAATTAATATAAATCGAATTACGTATTTGTTAAAGATTTTCAAAGACTTTATAGCAAAATCAAATAATATAAGCTTAATAAAGTTTCTATATTGTCGATTAAATTTGTCAAATTAAATATAGAGATTTGTTATTAATTTAGCTAATATATTATAGAGTTAAGCAAGATTGTTGCTCTAATTTAGCAAACAATATCTAATACTTTTAAAGATATTCTCTATATATTTGATTGCAATATATATTAGCTTAATTAATTTGTTGTTAAATATACAAAAATAGACTTTAAATTTAACAAAAAGTACTATTTGCTATTAATCGAATTTCTTTCAATTACTTAAAAAGACAACTAAATTAAGAAATTTAAAATTTTTAATATATTAATTTCTCAATTTTAAGCAAGCTATTTCTATAGATTTTGTTAAGATATTTGCGATTCTATTAATTTAATTTGTAAAAGAATATACTATAATTGTTGCTATTATTGCTAAGATTTCGACAAAACAATAAGTAATAAATAGATTTAAATTGCTTATAATAATTAAGCTTTTTAATTAATTTATTTTGTTTCTTAATTAATATATTAATTGTCTTCTTTTATACTTTGTCTTTAATTTGTTTTATATTTTGCTTTTTTTGTAAACTTTTGCAAGTAATTCGAGCTTTATTTAAATTTGTCTCTAATTGTACAATTTCTTTGTTTCGATCTTTCTTATATTATATTAGATACTATATATAGAAATAGATACTATTAATATACTTAAACTAATATATAAGATTTTCGATTATATCTTTAATAAAGTTGTTGTTATATAAGAGCTTTGCAAAGTTTTTTTAAGTCTTTTGTCAACAACAATTGTAGTTAAAGAGAAACTAATAAAATAAAGATTAATTACTTTTAATTTTAGTCTTACGTCTAAACTTCTTAATAAATAGAGATAATATATTAATATTTTCAAAAAAGTTATTATTAAATCTAGTTAATTTAAGATTTTTAAAAACAAATTTAAATAAAGTTCGCAATTGTAACTTTAGCAATAGCAAAGTCTTAATACTTAATTAATAATAAAATCGATTTTAAGATACAACGCTCTTATAAAACTTAAAATTAAAAAGAGATACTTAACTCTTTATAGCAAAATTGCGACACATCGTAATAATAAATTTGCACAAATATTGTAAGTTTTAATAATTATAAACAATATTAAAGTAGTAAGTAAAGATATAAACTTAAGTAGAATATTTTGTTTAAATACGTTTGCTTCAACAAGATATTATACAATTTATTTTATTTAATTAAGTTAATAAACATCGAAGCAAGATTATTAATAACAAAAATAAGTATTGCTTAAGTATTGTATCGCATAGTAGACTTTGCGCAAAGTAAAAAAATATTGCTCGAAGACAAAAATATTGCAATATAAATATTAATCTAGTAGATTTGTTTGTTTATTTTAGCAAAATTATTAAATTGTAGTTAAAACAATTTATTGTTTATTTATTCTAGCAAATTTACTATTTTTCTTATAAAATTTCTTTTAACTTAGCGCAATAAAAATTAGAAAATAATTATTTAAAGAATTAATAAAATTTATTATTGTTAAGTTGCACGTTTTTCTTAAAGATATTTATTGTCGCAACTTAATTACGCTTCGCAAAGCGTTTGTTCTAATAGCTTTATATCTAAAATTGCTTTAATAATTTTGTGTTTAAAATTGCTTTAATAGCTTTGTATCTAAAGTATATTTCAAAAAGAAAAAAGTTAGCAAATATAAATATCTTTAGAGTATAATTTGCAAGAATATTTTTAAAGAAATAGCTAGTATTATGTTAAGATTAGAGCTTTAATAGCTAGTATATAGTTAATTAACAAAAATACTAGCTATGCAAAACTAACTTTGTATAGAAAATAAATATAAGTACTATAAGTATTAAGGCGCTAAACGTTACTCGTAGTATATTCGAGACTAGAAGGCAAAGACTCGAAGGATAACCAAAGGACAAAGCCTGCCTAGCTTGGAACCGTAACACATTTTTAGAAATTACAAAAATACTAGCTATTTTTAATAGAGATTTCTTAAACAAGATACGCATTGAGTCGAGAATTTAAAGAAGAATTTAGACTATTACTTATAGAGATTTCTTAAACGCGTTTTCTCTTTACTTTCTTTCTATTTTTCTATCTATCTTCTTTCTATCTTCTTACTTATCTTCGATATTGATCCTTTGTCTTATCTATAAATACATAGAGAACGCACACAGTAGATAGGCATTTTCTATCTATCTATCTACCTACTAGATCGCTCGTTCTTTTGTCTCTAGATTAGCTCTTCTATCTCGCCTCTTAACAACGTCTATAAGCAATTCCTTCTCTCAATAAACGTTTATGATCGATTCGAATTTCAGATTATTTTTGAGCGCTCACGATAGATATATGTTGAAAAGGCGATTTCTCTCTTTAGACTTTAGTCTTGTCACGACGAATATACTTAAAGCAATTATAAACAATCTTGTGTTCGCAAACTCGAACATCTTCAAAATAATTTCTTCCTTAAAAAAGACAAGAATACTTAATATTGCATAATAAATATTATAACATTCTCGATATCTTTGCATTATGTATGCGCATTCTTTATTGTCAATATATTTGACGTTGTCTCTCTCGTCAAGAGACATATAATATTTCTCGAACCATTTCGCGTAAATTTGTTCAACAATATTTTTTCAAAATCTTCGCAATATCTTTACAAGCATAGTCTTTGACGTAATTCGAGATCGATTTCGAAGTATGTAGCGCCCAGTTTCATTAAAGAGCATAGTGTCTCGAAGATGTCTAATAAAAGAGTTTGCGATTATCTCGTCTAAAGTAGCTACGAAATCTATCAACTTATAATTAGAAATTGTATATAAAAGGGAAGTCTATAAAAACGTATTTGCGCGTCGCAAGTTTATAACAATCCCAAAAGTTAAGTTAACAACGAAAGCGTTTCTCTCGATTCGCGTAAAAGGAACGTGACCATTATAAATTGGTGGCGATTTGTTTAGCATAGAAAATGCTCTTAAGCAAGTTGGCGTCAACAATAGAGAATAGGCGAAAGAGAGATTTATTACTTTGAAGAGGGTGCGCATACGTCGAATCGAAATTAGGCGAAAATATAATAACATGTTTGAGGTTCGAGGCTAGACATAAGATAGTAACTAATTTCTTTGAAAGTAACTAGAATTAACAACGATGCGTCTACTATTAAGTGTAGATTTTTGAGCTATATTTGTTCGCAGTCGATTCGACCACCAAATATTCGATATTTTCGTAGCTAAATATAATCGCGAATAATCGTTTAAATTGAGTCGACAAAAACTCAATTTGTAGCTCTAAATAAGAGCTTTCAAATTAAAAAAAAAAGAATCGCAAAAATTAAACAAACGCGCATAAAAATCTAGACGCGTCAAGGTAATTTAACGAAACTCGACGAGTAGAATAGATGCAAATTACTTTTCTCAATTAGAGATTCTTGCATTATCGAGACTTTTGTAACATTGCGTCTCAATTTCTAACATTGTAGCGAAATTATTACAACGAAATTTCTTTGAATAAGTTGTACATTGTCGTCTATTGTATTTATCGTCGATCGATATCGAGAAAAACAATAGAAGATATTTAATCAAGCAATATTGTATTTATGTAATAATTACTCGCGTAAGTAGCGACTTTATACTTAGATCAATTGCGTGCAAGAGATTAAATTGCTATAATTTAGCAATATCGTTAGCATTGATAGCATCGAATTGTCTTCTATTTTAACAATAACCTTGATGTAATCTAATAGTATCGCAAATAAAGTATAGATTCTCGCGTTTTCTCGTCGTAATAACGTAGCTAACTTAGAATATCGTTCGAACCTTACTATCTAAAGAGAATTCGCTCTTTGAATATGTCGATCAAAGTCTTATCATATTAGGTCGAACACTAAATACCCACAATAAGCGAATACGACAAAAGTTTCTCGATTAGCAAAACTTTATTGCATTTTAGTTTCGTGAAGTTGATTAATAGTTCGAAGAGATAAAGAAGAAAATAAATCGACGATTCGAAAAGATAAATAAACAATTGAAGAACGTAAATAAGAAAATGAATAAACGATTTAAGGAAACGAACAAAAAAATCGAAGAGATAAACAAGAAAATAAGAGAGTATCTTAATTATACATAAAATACGTCACGAAATATCTTACGCACTAGAGAATGAAAAGCGATTTCTCGCGTGAGATTATTTGATTCTCAAGGTGAAATTTATTTCTCGAAATATTTTTTTTGCATCGTAAAGCACTTTTGAAGACTTAAAGATTCTTTACAAAGTAAGCAATTTGTAGAACTATTATAGAGATACTTCGATTAATAAGAGAAACAATGCATTAATCGATATATCTTACTCGCTTCTACAATATTTAAAAATACGAGAAATAAAACATAAACTTAGATAGTTTTGAAGAAGATAGCAATTCAAATAGTTTTAGTTAAAATTTAAGCAAGTTGTTAAAAAGCACTTTTATTGAAACAATTTAATGGATTTTCGAATCAATATTAAGCAAGAAAAGTTAGAGATCAACTTGCTTATAGTAGAGTTTACGAAGAAAAGAGAGCGTTAATTTTGATAAAGACATCGACGACAAATAATATAAATAATAATCAAAAATAATTCTTAATAGCGTTCGATTACAATTTTAAAAAAAATAAAAGATATAGTATAATTAAGAAAGTCGAAGAAGATAATAATACTAGACTAACTATAATATAAGACGACGAAACTAAGAATTTAGTATCGTAGTAAAAAATATTGAGAGTAATCTTTTAATAAAGATTTTTTTTTTGCTTTAGGTTTCTTGCCTTATATAATAGAAGAAGAAATCTTAAGAATTTGCGAATTGAGACTAGAACGACTTATTGTATTCGAATTTTCCTTTTTGTAGTTAATATAGTTGAAATTATATTTATTGATACAAATGCTATAGATATTTATAGAAATTAAGAAACAACAAAGTAATAATTCTTGTACTTCAAAAGTAATAATTTTATAGCTTTAAAGATTTTCACTTTTTATAATCGAATAATTTGCTCAAAGGCTCTAGGCTAAATACGTGCACATTGTATTGCTCTTTAATATAATAAGTCTAGCCTTTAAATTACTCTTCGACAATCTTTTATTTAGATCGATGTTAAGCAAGAAAGTTGCAATGGGGATTGATCTTAACATCGTAACCCAAACATTTATAAGCTATAAATTAGACGTTTTAAACGCAACATTTAGCTCTTCTCTCTTAATTATTTCTTCTAACTAATAAGTGTTCAAGATTAACATAATTAATCGAAGAATAAAAGCTTACTTCTTTTAGTACAAAACAAAGCTAGAATTGCGAGTTGTTTGCGCACTAGATCTTATTACTTGTACGAAGACGCTTGCTTTACGTCCAAACAATCGCAAGATTTAAGAGTCATTTTTAGTATTTATTGTAAGAAAGTAAGAAGAATTATTTGACTTATTGTCTTCGATTATAGATAAAGAGATCTATAAGAAACGAAAATATAATTTAAGACGCCTTTTTATTTTTATAGCTAGCACAAAATTTAATAAGAGTTGTTCAAAGTAATGCTTAAGATAAGAGAGAAATACAAGACGATTTAAATTTGGAAGTAGCAAAAAAAAATAAAGAAAATACTACAAAATATAGAAACGAAGTAGCAAAAAAGAAAGATAATAATAAAATAAAAAATAATGAAGATTAAGAAGCAAATACAACATTACGATAACTCGAAATAAAATAAAAGTCTTTCGTTAAGATTCTTATAAAAATAGACTTAGAAACTCGTTAAAATATAATTTATTAAGTAGCAATTACTTCGCGAAATAAGTTAGATATTACTCGAATTAAACTCGTTTAATTCGAGTTAATTCGAATTATAAATTAAGTATTTGATAGATACAACTCGATTCAAACTTCCTAATTCGAATTTGAGTTTTTCTCAAATAAAACTTGAACTCAATAGCGCGCTAAGTTCAAAATAGAAAAACTTATAATTCTAAATATTTTTCTATGTATCTAGAAATTAGTAAGCAACTTAATAAAGGATATAAATATATAGTATTTGTATTTAATATATTGCAATTTATTGTTTATATTAAATTTTAAATATTTGTGTCTAAAAGTCTTAAAGTCTTCGATGATTTAATATAGTTTTTTAATATTAATTTCAAAGACTTAAAACTAGTAATTATTTTAAAATCTATATTGTGTTAAGTTTTATTTAAGCTCTTCTTATTGTTCTTTATATTTTTTTTGTTATAAATATTATTTACAATCTTAAATTTTGTAGTTTTCTTTATATATTTTTAGACGTTTAATGTTTTTACAATATTATATTGATTTTTATTTTCTTTTGCGTTAAACAATAATCTCGTAGTGCGCTTAATATAAAGACTATTATATATTAAATTCTCTTTATTAAATTTAATTAAAGACAAAGATATATATTTTCAAGATATTAATTGTTGTCTTTAGCAAAAAATTATATATTTACAATTAAAATATTTTAATAAACGCACAAAATTTAAGTCGAACTTTATTATTATTAAGCGTTCGACATAAATTGTTGTACGTAAACTCTCTAATTTAAAGATTAATAAAAAGATAAATAAAATGCAAAACAAATCAAACAATAAACATACTTTCGATTATAAAAATTACAACTATTTAAATATTGTTTTGTAGATATTTAAGAGTATTAAATTGTTAATATAGTTTTATTGTTAAAGTTTTTAAAGTTTAAACAAAACTATATTAAAAGCTAAAGACTTGTTACTTTAATAAAATTAAAAAGATTAAAAATTTCAATAATTTATATTTAATTTTATATCGACGCAAGTAAACAATTGTAAATAGATTGTTAATTTTAGTTTAATATAATATAGTATAAAAAAACTTATTATTAGACTTAACTTATTTTTGTTTTACTTTATTAATATTAGTAATCTTTAAAAAAGTTTTTTTTCTTAATCTATATATAGTTAATTAATAAAATAACAATTAATTTGTATTAAGTTAACTTTATTATAAACAAATTTATAATATAAGTTAAATTAACAAATACAATACTTAAAGAAAAGTTATTAATAACAATTTAAACAATATTATAATATAAAATAGCTATAAAAGACAATATTGTTTTTATTGTTTATAAAAATTAAATACAAACTTAAGTTATTAAAAAGAAACTTAATAAAGACAAAATTTTCCAATTAATATATTATGTTTGTAAGTTTTTTTAATATTAAATTTAAAATCTATTAAAATACAAAATTCTTTGTTAATATTAATTTTTATACTTAAGATACAAGCATTTTGTTTAAGATAAAACAAATTATAACAAGTTAAATTGCGTTATATATACAACAAATTTACTTGCATTCTTATTTATTTACGCAATCTATTTTTGTTAATACAATTTTGTTAATTAAGATATTACTTAATTGTATATAATTAAGATTTTTAAACAAAAAAATACAATACTTAGTCTAGCTTTGTAATTACTTTATATATAAATTTAAATAAAACAACAACAAACAATATAGAATTAATTTTAAAATTACAAAAGCTACTTAAATAAATAGCAATAATAAAGATACTTTAAATATAAAAAATATTCTATAATAATTAAAAAGATTAATACAATAATTAATTGTAATTTGTTTAAAGATTGTTTTCAAAAATGCGTTTATTGCTTTTATTAAAAATTATTAAAATTATTTTAAAGACTTATAAAGAAAACGCAAATATAAAAAAAACTTAAGTTAAAATTTATATATTGTTAAGTTTTGCAAATAAATCGAAATATAAATATTAAAAAAGAAAAAAATAAATGCAATTAAAAAAATAAACACAACAATAATTTAATATAAATTTAGAAAACTTCGAACAATATTATTGTATTAAACGTCTAATAATTAAAAGCAAATACAAATAAAAAATATTATTTGTAAAAAATATATAAAAAAACAATAAATTGTATTTGTTGTTATTAATATTCGAATCTTTTTAATGCTAATATATAACAAAATGCAACAAAGTATTTATGCTAATTAAATTATATAAAAGAAGAATATTAACTTAAGCAAGAAATTTATTGTTAAAAATAATTGCAATTTATTTTGAAAAAATATCTATAATATTAAGACTAAGATCGATATAATATTTCTAGCAATTATTGTAGTTGTTTATTTATTAATTTCGCAATATTAGATTTTAGCTTTTAGATACTTTAAGAGCTTAAAAACTCTTACAATTATAAGATTTTTAATATTTTTACTTTAATATTACGTTATTAATTTCGACAAAACATAATAAACAAAGCACAAAAATATTACATAAACAAATTTCTAGTATTGCGAAAAATCTAACGTAAGCTTATAATTATATTGCTTAAAAAGATTTGTTATATAGACAAATATATAAATATTAAGATTTGTCGACATTTTAAGTATAATTTGCATCTATTAATAATATAAACTAACAAAATATCTTTCTTTTGTATAATTAAAACAACTCTATATATTAATATTTATTAAATTTAAAAATTTTATTTTAAAATGCTATCTTTTTACGAATACTTTTTTAAACGCAAAATAACAATTTGACGCAATATACTTGCATATATAGATTTTCTTTGCATATTTAACAAAGAGAATTAATATAATTTTCTAAGTCGACGCATTAATAAGACGATAATTACAATTTAGTATTGTATAATTAAAACGTTAACACAAATATTGCAATTGCAAAGCGCGCATTTGCACTAATAACAAAGAGTTTCAACAAAAATATACTTAAGAATTGAGAGCGCATCTTTTTAACAAATAAGTTACTTATTGTTTTTTTAGTCAAAGTTGTATAGTATCTTTGTGCGTAGTAAATAACTTAATATTGTTCGATTACAATACAATGTTTTAAAAAACGCGATTTTTTGTTCAAGATTATATAGAGAGCGATAGAAAGATAAATAAAAATGCTTGCAATTTAATATATTATTAATGTTAAAGCAACAAAATGTTAATAAAGTTCTAATATATATTGAAAAATTATATAAATTGCACGTTTTGTCGACGCAAATATAGAAAAAGCAAAACAAAATATTAATATTTTAATTTGAAAACACAAATTTATATTCTTGTTATATAAGACAAAGACTATTCTTTATAATTATAATTAAATATTTTTCTCAAATTACTTATATGCTTTGCGCAAATTATTAATTGTACAAAAATTTATTTAAATCTTAATTTTTAATATTATTAAAAAAAATCTAGATTAGATTTGCAATATTTTGCTATTTTTTGTTCAATTTTAAAATTAACTTTAGAATTAAACTAAACTCTTTAAATAAAAATATCGCTTTTTGTTTCTCTTTTTGCTTAAATTTCGTTTTTTTCGTCTAATTGTGCTTTGCTTAGTTACGTTTTGCTTGCAAATTACTATAGCAATTAATATTGTTTTGCTTAAAATTAAAAAAACAGTTGTAAATTAAATTTTCTTTAACAATTTAATCTAGAGATAGAAATATATATTTTAAGCAAATTAATTATTGTTTTTAGCAAAGAACAATATATATACAATTAAAATATATTATTTGACGTACAAGATTCAAGTTAAATTTTATTAATATAATATATTTTGTATAAATTGTCGCAAACAAGCTTACTAAACTAGAGATTAACAAAATAATAAATAAAATACAAAATAACTTAAACTATTAATGTACTTTTGTATAAGAATATCAATATTAATTCGAATATATCTTGCAAAGTACAAAGTGTGTTCTTTATTTAACAATATTTAATTTTAAAGCTTGCTATTATATCGCTTTGAATTGCTTGCACAAAAATCGCAAAAAATTTAAATATTGAACAATATTTTATAACTTTTTGCGCAACTTTGATTTAACACAAAACTACAGCTACAAAGTGCTTTTTAACTATTAATAAATTTAAAACAATATAAAATAATCTACTTTTTTATTTAAATTTTCTCTTTTTAATTTTGTTAAAATTGATAATACTAAAATATTTAATAGTATGCAAGACTTTTTAGACTATTAAATATCAAATTAGTTTACTATTTTTAACAAACTTTTTATTAATAGATTTGCGAATATTAAAGAAATTAATTTAAAAAAGAAATTTAATTCTTTTAATTCGAATTATAATACAAATAGTTAACAATATTAAAATGCAAATGTTAATATAACAAAAAATTACAAGTTCTAGAACAAAGATTTATTTAATTAAATTTTTTAAAATAAGAATATTATTATTTACAATTATTAAATAGATTGTATTTATATAAGTTTTTTTGTTTATTAAAAATTTGTAGCATTTAATAATAAATTTTGAATTTAAAACTAGTTTAGTATCTTGCATTATTTTACTATTATTAAGAAATTATTATTAAATAGTTTATAATAGTTTGTAATAATTATTCTATTAATTAAATGCTTAATATAAAGTTTTGTAAAAAACGTATTAAAAGCGAATATATTTAAGTCTCGCTTTTAACAAAAAATCTTGCACTACAATTAAGATTATTTAATATTTGTATTTAATTAACTTATCCTTATAATTTTTACTCGAATTATTGTATAATATTGTAAAAAAAAAAATACAACTTAAAAGAATATTGACAAAATTAGATTTACGTTTTGTTTTTAAAATTTAAAATTTACAATATAGTTAACAAAAAATAATTAATTTAAAGCGCAAAAACTCTAATAAAATAAAAGTTAATTTAAAGAATTTATTAAATATATTGTGTTTGCAATAATAATTAAAAAGATAAATACAAATAACATTGCATAGCTAATTAAAAGTTCTATTTTAAATTAATATTTATTGTATTTATTAAAGATCTTTAAGATTATCTTAAAGATTTACAACAAAAACGCAAAATAAAAATAAATCTAAATTTAAATCTTAATATTAAAAAGTTTTATTATTAAATAAACAATTTTATTAAAATAAAGAAGACTATTAAGTTAACAAAAAAGATTAATAGATTGTTCGAATATTATTATTTTCGAAAATTATAAAAAATTACAAAATAACAAAATTTTAGCAAAAAGAATTAAAAAACTTTAAAAAGAATGTTTCTAATAAATTTTATATATAAGCGATAAATTAAAATTGTTGTGTTTGTTGCTTCAATATTGTTAATACTAACAATTGCTAAAATTAATCAAAATCGTTATACTAATTAAATTGCATAAAAGAAGAACGTCAATTTAAGCGAAAAATTTATTATCGAAGATAACAACAATTTATTATAAAAAAATATCTTAAACAACAAAACTATATTAGATATAATCTTTTTAATTATTTTTGTAATTATCTATATGCGCAACTTATGCTAATAATATATATAAATCAAAAATTTTGTGTATTTAAAGAGAAAAGAAAATATAAAAATAACGTATTATTTTTAGAAGTCTCTTTGTTCTATTTAATAGCAATTAGTTAGCAATATTAAATCAATCAAAAAAAAATTCGCAAAGTTAATTAACATAAAGTACGAAAAATATAATAAATATTTATAATTATTATAATTAAAAAAGTCTCTTATATAGATCAATGTGTTAATTTTGAAATCTATAAATATCTAGTCTACAATTTAATTCTATTAAATTTATAAAATAAAAAGATATCTTTACTTTGTACTATTATGTACAACTTATATATTAATATTTACTAAATTAATGTTATATAAGTAGAAATATTGTTTTTTTACAAATACTTTTTTAGAATTAAGATAACAATCTAACGCAATATGCTAACGCATAAAAAAGTTTTTCGCAAGATTGACAAAAATAATTAATACAATTTTCTTAAATTAGCGTCTTAATAACTTAAGAACTACAACTTCGCAAAGTATAACTAAAACGTAAATATAAATATCGAAAAAGCAAAGCGCGTATTTGCGCTAATTATAGAGAGCTTTAATAAAAAAATTTCAAAAAACTAGAATCGAATTATATTTAGCTTTAATATTTTTACTATAATGTTAAATTTTTTTTTTAGTTTTATAAATTAATTGTTTAAAATAGTTGTTTGCTACAACTTGTATTTTAAAAAACGCAAATTTATTTAAATATTAATTGTAATTACTAGAATAATAATTAGAAATACTTTATATATTATATACTATATATTATAAATATATTAATTTGTTTTTTTATAACAATATAACAAATTGCAAAGATTTAATTAAATTTATATTTTTTAATTGCAAGATTACTTTTTTGACGTAAATAGCGCAAAGATTGCTAACTAAATACAAAATTAAATTTGATTAAACAAAAATACTAAATTGCTTACAATATATTTTAAAAATTAATATAGCTTTTGCAATCTTTTGCAATATCTTTAGCGCTACAAATTAAATACAAAAATTCTCTTAATACAAATTGTAAAATACTTTTTTAATTAAATGCAAAAAAGAAAGTTGTAATATTATTAATTTTATTAACTTCTAATATTGTTTAATCTTTTTAAGCGTTAGAGTTGTTAAAATATAATAAGTACGCAAAAGCTTTTATAGCAATTATATAAATCTATTATTAAGTTTGTATTTTTGCTTTCTTTTTTTTCTTAAAAATAAAATATAAGATAATTTTTTAACAATTGTTTTTGTTCGATTATTAATATTCGAAAATTGCTTTTATAAAATAAATAATTGTTTATCTAATTACAAAAATGCAACAAATTGCTCTCTAAACAACAATCTAACATTTATAGCGTTTGAGAGAAATTTAAATAATAACGATATTAAATCTTTTGTTGTTAATTAAATATTGTTTAAAAGATTCTCTTCAATTTGCGTTTTATTATAATTATTCTTTAAAAAACTTAATAAATTGAAGAAATTGTCTTAAAATATATTTAAAAGATATTTTGCTATATAATTCTTGTTGCGTTTAGCAATTGTTGTTAATTTTACAATTTAAAAAAGTCGATAAATTAAATCAAACAAGAAATCGAATTTTAATATAATTAATTTAAGCTTAATTGTTAATTGTTAACGCTTTAACAATTTAGCTAGTTGATTAAATAACTATAAAGATATATAGAAACGTATTTTTACTTTTATTTCTCTTATATAAAGAGATTTGTACTTATTAATTTGTTAATATTTTTAATAAATTTGTCTTACTTTTATTAAAAAATCTTTATATCTTAATTTATTATTAATCTATTTAATTAAATAGTAAATGCTATTAATATTAAATTTATTATATTTGATAGCTTTGCAATTTTAAACAAACTAATAATTAAAAATAAAAATAAGCGATACTTTATTTATAATAACAAATATTGCACAATCTTTAAGAAATAATAACAAAAAATCTATTAATTTTACAAAAACAATGCAAAGAAACTTAATATTAAAAAGAATATATATTAAAATAATAAAACAAAACGTTCTAGTATATAGAATCTATATCTTAAGAATATTATAATTAAAAATAGTAATTTAGTTGTTATATATATTTAATGCGATATTGTTTTAACTTATAACTTTTTAAACAACAATAAAATTTTAACTCTTAACAAATATTTTAATAACAACAATTATATTAAGACGTTAACAAATAAAAGACTAGCTCAATTAACAATTTAAAAGTTGCTAAAAAAAAAATTAATTTATTATTTTTTGTTATTTTTTTCGAACAATTAATAAAAAGATTGCTATAATAAATATTGTTCAAATTCTCTTAATTAATAGTCTATTATTTTAGAATTTTAAAAATTGTAGTATTTTGCTTAATAATAAAAGATTGTTTCGAAAGAACTTTAATAATTAATTCGAAAAATAAATTGTAACTACTAGTTTGTTTTTTCGCATAATAAATAATATTAAAATGCTACGTCTTTTTTGCTATCTTAATTTAAATATTATTCTTTAAAGCGTTTCTATAATTAAAAATTATATAATAAAGCAATTAACTAAAGGGAAAAAGAATTTATTGAAATATCTCTCGAATAACAAAACAAAGTTTTTGCTTACTATAGATACTTAATTAACTTTTAATTGTTAATTTTACTTAATTATAATTGCGTTCTTTATTAATTACAATTAAGAATATTACAAAATTGTTTTAGAATTTAAGCATTTTATAAGCAAACATTTAGATCAAAGAATTGCAAACTTAATTAAAAAAATATTAAATTTTTACAAAGTTCTAAATAGAGTTTTAGCTATTACTATTAACAACGCATTAAATAATAAAATTTTTATAGCAAACTTTTTGCAATACATTAATTTTAGTGCAATTACGCATAAATCTATATTAAACGATATCTTTAATAAAAAAAATTAAAAAAAGAACAATAATAACAATGTTAATAATAATAAGTTTAATTGAAACGCTACAAATATCTTTAATATAAACAATAATACTTTTATTAAATATGTGCTTTGTTTAATATATATTTTGCAACTTGTAATAAAGACGCTTCTTAAAATAGTATGTGCAAATTTAATTAACAAAAAACTATAAAAAAATTAAATTAAAAACAAAAATTGTTTAAATACTATTTTACGTAAATTGTCTATAATACTAATAAAGATAACGTTGTTTTTATTTATCTTTATATCTATTTTTAGTTGCTAACAATTATATAAGTACAAAAATTAATTGTTTATATTAATGCTAGTAGCAAGTAAAAGAAATCTTTTATATAAATATAATAAATACAAATCGAACAAAAACAACTAGAAATTAAAACAAACAAAAATATATTAAAAATTAATTAAATTAAGTCTCTTAAATTGTTTTAAAACATAAAAACTTATTAAAACTTTATTTGTTATATATTAATTTAAATTTACAATTTGCGAAACAATTTAATTGTATTTTTCGCAAAATTTAAATACAAATATTTAAAATTTTCTAAATTTAAATAAAAACAAGTAATATATATAATTGAAATTATTAAGCTTTTTTGTATCTTTATAAAGATACTAATACTACTAAAATTTATTATATCTTTTTAATTTATAATAATTTGTTTAACAAATTAAATAAAGTTAAAATTAAATTTCAAAACAAACAAATATTATAAAAGAAAAAAATACTTAACGCAATTATAATTGCCAAAAAAAAGCTTACGCAATACTATAACAAAACTTAAGATAATTTAGACTATCTATATAACAAAATTACATTGTTGTGTTCTATAATAAATAATAATCTTTTTAGACAAAACAATTAAACTTAAAAGATATATAAAAGATACAAACTTTTTTAAGTTAACATTTATTAAATTTTATTAAAGAAAAATTACAATTTTTACAAAATATAATATAAAAGATTTTCGATTTTAAGCTTTTAATCAATTAAAGTTAAAAAGAAGTTTAAAAATCTTAACAATATATTATAAAAAAACAAAAAAAGAATTTTAATAATTAATAACAAATTTATTTAATACAAAAAATATAATATATTTATTTAAGTTTAAAAGTATATTTTTAATAATTTTTTTAATTATTATTATTTTAAATTGTATTTAAATATATTAAAAGTAAAAAATTAACACTAATTGCTCTTTATAATTTTAATAGAGTATCTCGAAAAAATTAGCATTTTTAATTAATAGCGACAATTAAAAGATTAATTATTAATAATAATATATTTAATACAAGATATTTTAATTTTTGTTTCGACTAATATGTTTTGCGAACGTTTGTTCTTTATTTTGTCAAAATTGTATACAATTTATAAGTTATATAATTTTGCAATTATATAAATTTTTATATTTCTTTATTAATACAATATTGTAAAGAATATATATTAACAAAAATATTCAAATTAAAAATTAAAAATTGTCGAAAATATAAATTTCAATAATATTCGAAATAAAGAAAAAATATATAAGAAGAATTTAAATAAGATATACAATATAATATATATTAGCGACAATAAAGAAGAAGAGCTAGTGCAATTGTATATAATAATAGTATATATTAATTTTACAAATTTATTTTTTAACTTATTAATAATAAACAAGTATTAACAAAACTTCAAAAAGAACACACTCTAATTGTAATTCTACTTCGCAAAATATATTTTAATAGATATATTTTAAATTGTTTTTAAATAATACAAAATTGTTAATTTCTAAAGCATAGTTAAGTAGCTTAATAATTAAGATATTTTAAATAAATTCTTAATATATTATTTTAAATTCTACAAATTTTAAATAATAATTTTATTTAAAGTTTAAAGAAGTATATCTTAATCAAAAGCAAAAAAAATAGAAATTCGAATTCTTTTTAAAAAATATATGTTAATTATTTTTTAATTTTGTATTTTAATAATAGTTAAAAGATGTTGTATAGATATTAAACATAATATTGCAATTAATAATAGCTAAAAAGATTGCTAAAAATAGAACAAATTATATTTATTAAAAATATATTTATTTTAAGCGAACTACTTAATATAATATTAACTTTATTATAATTTTTGTCTCTTGCTTTAAAGCGAACAATTTGAAAAAAATATTATATACGTTGTCTAAAGATTTAAAACTTTTTACGCGATATTTTGTTATTTATGTTACGAGACAATCTAAAGATCGATCTTGTTATTAAGTTCGACGTATTCGAATATATAATATTAGATTTTAATGATATTGTTATATTACGCTTTGACTTAATTAGAGCAACGCAACAATTTTTTTTTTTTTTTTTTTTATATTTTAAATATCGCAAATATTGTCTCAAGTATATTGCAAACTCTTATACTTTATTTTTTAATTAAATAAATTAGCTTAAATACTTAAAATAACAATATTATTATTTTTTTAAATTCTTAATTATAGTTAACGCAAATCTAGAATTTCTTTTTTTTGTTATTTTTCTTTGTATCTTAAATATCGCAAATATTGTTTTAAATGTATTGCGAATTCTTGCACTTTATCTCGTAATTAAATAAACTAACTTAAATATTTAGAATAATAATATTATTGTTTTTTTAAATTTTTGATTATAGTTGACGCAATTCTAGAGCTTTCTTTTAAACCTTATAGAATTTTCGATAAAATTATTAGCAAGCTAATTTAAGTACTTGTATTTATAGCAAAAATTCTTTTGTATTTTCTATTTTTGCTTTAGTTAATATATAAAAATTAGAAAATTTATCAATACTTTATGTTAAGATAGCGCAATATACTTTCTACGCGTTTTGCTTACAATTGACAATTTTTCGCAAAACTAAGAATCGAAAATAAATATAATAATAAAATATATTTCGAATACAATTTCTTTGTATTATATTTGTAATATAAGAAAGCAATTCATAGAAAAATTGCTAAAAATAAAAAATAAAGCACAATTCGATTAAATTATAATTTTAAATTTAATAAATTTATTATATTCTCTCTTTAATATTTGCAATTATAAAATAGTCTTAATAGGTTAACAATTAAAGCGTCGCTAATAAAGAGTTAAGAATGTTAATTTTGGCGTTAACTTAATCGAAGATTAAGTGCGTTATAAGTAATATTTTCGAGTTTCTTTATTAACAAAAATTAAAAATTCGAATTTCTCTTAAAATATTTTTTTTACTATATTGTTTTTATCTTATTTGTTAAAAATTAAAACAAAAAATAAATATTTTAAGCAAATTTCTATTTATTAAGTTATTAAAATCTAAATAATAAAGCAAAAGATAATTAAAAAACAAAGCTATATATAATAACAAGATATAGCTTAAGTATAATTTCTCTATCTTGCATTTGTAGTTTAAAAGAATAATAAATAGAAAAATTACTAGAAATAAAAATTAAGACAAATATTAATAGAATTATAATTGCAATTTTTATAAAATCTTTATAATTTACTTATAATATGTATATTTATATATTAGTTTTAGTAGCTTAGTAATTAGAGCGTCACAATTAATTTCTAGCTATATTGATCTTAACGTTAGCTTAGTTAAAGATTGGGCGCATTATAAATAATATAATTAAGTTGTTAATTATTAAAGATCGAAAATTCAAAACTTTTTTAAAACAATTTTTTTAATAATTTTAAGTACGTTTAACTTGTTTATTAAAACAATAATCTTAAAACTTAAAAATATTAAAATAATTCAAAAATCTAAAACAACTCGAAAGCTTAAAAAGATATATAAATATAAACTTATACGTCTTTTTAAATTATTGAATCGAAATTTATTAATACTAATTGTATATATATCTTAAAATTATAAAAGAATAATAAATAGAAAAATTGCTAAAAATTTATATATATTTATTTTGTTTAACTTATTATCTAGAGTTAACTTTTAATAATTAATTGTTTAATTAATGCGCTATTAAATTTAAATATAATTTGCAAACAACTTAAATTAAATTGCGCAAAATTTGATTTAACTTAAGATAGATTCGAAGCAAATTAAGTTGTTGTAATTTAATATTTGCTTTAATTAATTTTGTTTTGCGCAATAAATTTTAATTTGCAAAACAAGATTTTATTATATATTTATTTCTATTAACGACGCAATATTATTATTAGATGTTAGAAAAAGTTGTAATTATTGCTTTAACAATCTTATTATTTTAACAAATTTAATAAAATACTAAATTACAAAATAATATTTATACGTATTAATATTAAGCGTTTCTTAGATATTTTCTATACGTTTGTTATACTAATTTGTAAAAAATAGAATTTATTAAAGATTAATTTTAATACGCTTTTTTCTATATATAGACGTTAGTAATTGACTAAATTTATTAAACGAGCAAGTAAAATTAAGTGTGCAAAGTAATTACAATTTTTGTTAATATCTAATGTTGTCGCTATTGCGTTGTTAAACTATTATATTGTTTAACAATTTAATTTTTTGTCGTTATAAATACATACTTTCGCGAAGTATATAATCTTTTTTCTAACAATAATAACAGTTTATTTATTGCTATATAAAAGAAGAAAAAGATTTAAAATGCAAAAAAAGTTTTTTTTATAAACGATCTCTTTTTCTTGTAGATTCTTTAGATAGCTTAGTAATTAAAGCAATTATAATAGACGTTTAAAATTTATTTGAGACAAATCTTTTAATAAGTTTGATTGCTTTCAATTTGTTTATTAAGATTAAAAATAAAATAAAAAATATTTTAAACAAAATTCGAATTTGTGCGCTTCTATAACAAGACAATGTTACATATTACTTATAGCGAGTTGTTAATCAAAGACTAGCAATTAACGTTAAAACTAGCATAAAAATTTGCTTGTATCGAAGACTCTTATTATTAAACTACTAGAATTTAAATATCTTTAATATACGTTTCTTGCATTGTATATTCAAAGTTTAGCAAAAAAATAACTAGAAAAATTATTACAAAATTTAATAATTTGAACTTGCTTGCGTTACTATTAGAAATTAGCGAAAAAACTTTTAGCGCGCTATTAGATTCGAATATAACTTGATAAATATCTAACTTAACTTAAACAATAACTTAGATTAACTTGAACAATATTCAATCTAAAACGAGTTAAGTTTTAGAGCTCGCAATCTAATGTAATCCAATTTGTTTCGCAAAGTAGCTGAATTTTACTTAACATTTGACGTACTTACTTATTGTTGCATTCGATTCGCAATTTCGTTACAAATACTTAGTAAGTTTTCTTTTCTTCATAATTAACAAAAGCGACAATTGACATCAAGTTGTCAATTGCTACAAATCGACACTCTAGAAGCTCGTAAATAAAATTACCAATTAAATTCGCGCTTATCTCTACAAATCGACTAGTATATTAAGCGACATCTCGCTCTTTACGTTCGTCTTAATTGCTTCGACAATACTCGAAGCTATAGAATTTAACGCTATTGATTTTGTTGCTTCAAGCATAGTTGCAACATAACAAGCTTCAATAGAATTAGTTGCATCTAGATTTGTCTTTGCTTTCTTGCAAAGCATAGCAATAAATAAGACAATTATAAGTCTTATATAAATAATTGATGCTTTCGATGATATGCTTGTAGTTGGAGTGGAATTAACTTCGTTGAAAGAAATAATTTGTAAATTGACGAAGAATATCAAAGAAACAATAGGCGAGTTTACAAAGAATGCAAAAGAAGCAATAGATAAGTTGACGAAGAATGCCAAAAAAGCAATAGACGAATTGACGAAAAATGCAAAAGAAACAATAGATAAGTTTACAAAGAATGCAAAAGAAGCGTTAAACAACTTTATAAGAAACGTGAAAGACTTTTTTTAAATAAAGAAAAACTAATGGTTTGTTCTTGTATCTATAATAGAACGATCAAATGTGCAAGAATAATAGTCTTTATCAATTCTAGCTATAATCTACGTAGTTGATAGCTTTAGCATTCGTATATCTAGTGCCAAAGCTCTAGCGATAAACTCTTCGAAGAGTATTTATTATCTTATGCGTTCTTTAGTTACGCTTAGTCGAGCTATTTCTACTAGAGAATCTAAGAAATAAATAAGATCTTTTTCTATTAATTAATTTTATTTAAAGATTTTCTTCAACAAAGCCCTCGCAATATAAATCTTTTATCTAAAGTGCTACAACTTTAAAAAGTGATATCTCGTTTACAAAGTCGACTAGAATTTCTTGAGATCAAGCTTGATTTTATTGGACAAGAGCTTAAACTTGCGAGTTACGTCGATCTTTACGCACTTATGTGCACCTTCTACACCAATCTAATCCCTTAGCATATGAAATTTTATAGGTCGCCTATATTATTTTCATTGCTAATTAAATTTCTCAATTAGGATAGTATTATATAATTCGTGTTGTATCTAGCATATAAAAACAACTTCTAACATCGGCAATTCCGGGATCCCTGCTCAGAAAGTGCCTGTTGCGAATTCTGCTAATTTGGCTATTAGTCGGCTTAGGGTTCGTTTAGCAGCAAAAGTCTTGGCGCTTGCTTGGCAGGAGTCCAATTTTGATGTTCGAGATGCGCACGAACTCCCGCAATGCTTCGCTTACGTCTCCATTTGTTACTCGTCCACACCATAGTAATTTGTATGGCAAAATCGAACGATTCGTGAGATTTCTACGCGAGGGTCATGCGTCGACGAGAACGCCTTTCGTTGTGCGCATAGTGATTGTGGATTGCGCTCGTGAATTGCGCTCGTGAATCGCGCTTATGGGACTTGGCAACGTGCGAGATCAGATCTTGGCGAAGCGCGTGTCAATTACGCGCCTGCGAATTCTACTAATCGCAACCCAACCCTGCGCTTAGATATGTGGAGCGAGCACATCGACATATTAGCTAATTTGACTATTAGCCACTAATAGTACTATTAACAAGGGTTCCGAAATTGCCGATGAAGATTTTATTAATCCTAAATAGATAGATAGTTCTAGTAGAAAAGTATAACGTTGAAGAGCAAAAATTTGGATTAAATGTTGCTAGTAGATATTGAGAGACGTCGATAAATTGTATTTCAATATAATAGCTAACACTAGTATAATTATTAGATATAAAAGAAGAGTTTATTCTCTTCGTTTCTCTCTACGAGTCAATTTGAGTTTGTCTTACATCGAACTTTGTCAACCTTGTAGAGAAATCTCGATCATGTTAAAACATAAAATTGCCAAGAACGAGCTATAAAGGAAAAGACAAAATCCCTCAAAGAAATTTGCTCAAATTGTAAAATTGAAGAAGTTTGTTCGATTTGTATCTTTAAATGTCTTTTAGAGTATCGAAATTACGCAATTGTTAAGCAACAATAAAGCAAAAGCAATATTTGTTATAAAATTACATTTGTAGAAGACAAAGAAAGTTGTAATTATTAACAATATTAGCATTTTTATAAATGCAAACAATAAGTCTCTTATTATTGCTTCGATTCTAGCAAATCTAATAATAATTTTAAAGTTTCTAATTTTCAAATTATACGAAAGTTGACGCGAACTTCTCTTAATATTTTAGTTTACAATTTGTCGATCAACATTAATTGCTTTTATGTAATAATTCGCGACATATCAAGACTTTCTATTCGAACAAAATCTATTTCTTTTTATTACTTCTTAGATAGACTTGTTTGCAAAGATTGTCTTCTTCGATATTATACACAAAATATTGATTGCATTAAGTATTGTTTTCTTAATTTTTAAAAAAAAACAATATAGCTTTATAATCGAATTGACGAGACGATATATTATTATTACGATTGAAATAAATTACTTGTATTTAACTAGTTTTGTAAGTTAGAACTTTTAGACTATAATCAATATTAAGAGATTGCGCTAAAGCAAGAATAAATAAGAAAACGACAACTTAATATTGGCAAACTTTGTTCGAATGTCGTTCTCTACGAAAAAGAGAACCTTAAGAACAATATAATTGAAAAATTGACAAAGCAAGATCTATAAATAAGTTCAAAGATTGTATTCGTAATAGGAACAACTCTAAAAGTGTTTAGAGCGAAAATATTAATAATAGAGCTTTGTCGCGTCACAAAGACTTAGGGCGAATTAATCGTATAAATTAACAAAAACGCACTACTATTCGATTTAAAATTTTCTTTGAATCTTGCATTTTAAGAGAATTGCTATAAAGTTGCGTCTTTGCTTTCGTGTTAAATCTTTGTACAATACTTTCAATTAAAAAATAATTATTTCGAATATCGAACATCTAAAGATAGACTAGAAGTCGAATAAATTAAAATACGCTATACTACGTAATAAATAGTATTGTTTTTCTCTATTTTAAAGAAAGTATTATACAAGACTAGCGACATATCGATATAAAAAAAAAACGCCAACTAGATAAACAACAAGTGTAGCGAAGAAACAATTGTCGCCTTCTAGCATCTTTCTCTCTTAATCAAAGAATTATCGTTAATATTTATATAGCGTAATGCAAATAAAAGCAACAATAAAAACTTCTTTTAGTTATTTTAAATAACTAGAATAAAATCGATGCAAAAATTAACATTCGACACGTATATAAAGTTGATATTCTTATAAAGTAAACAAGGCAAATTAATCAAACTTGACAATTCGCTTCAATGCTTTTATAATAGTAGCTCGAACTCCAAGATCCAATTTATGCATAGTGATTGCATAATTGACAAAGTAATCTTAATTCTAAATAATTTTTATACAATCTAGTAGAAAATATAAAAAAGAATCGACTTAATATTGAAAGTGCACTTGACAATAGTATCTTTGCAAACTATCGCTACGTATAAGATTCTACGTTTGCTTACGCTTTAAGTTGCTATAACAAAAAAGACATATTAAGAAAATAAATAACTTTTTTGCTTTAGAAATCTTAAAAGATGCAATTAGCTTTATTGACTTAATACAATTAGCGACTTTTGTAAATTTAACTTCTTTAGAAGATTTAATAATATTAAGATTTATAGTAGATTCGATAAAGTCGACGCTATGCAAAGGTTTGTCGATTATTAATAAACAACGTTTTGCGCAAGCAAACAACTTGTTAGTTTAATCTACAATGTTTTCTTTCTAGCTATTATATCTTTGATCTTTGTCTTTATAGAGTAAACAAAGGCGTGTTATAATGTCAATTATCTTGACAAAGAAAAACTTAATTGTCGATTAAAACAAATTGTAAACAAGCATTCTATATTTTTCTAAAATATATAGCGCTAAAGTAAGTATCTTAGAAGTAAGTTCTTTTTTATTAAGTTGTATTATTATATAATTTAGATTTGCAACGTTGTAAAATTTACGAAAAATTTGTGCGAATACATCGCGTTTTACGCGTAACTTCAAAGATCTTAGCTTATTTTAAACTCTTATATATTAAATGTTGTCGAACAACTTCAAATTGTTTTTAATAGAGTCAAAGTTGTTTTGAAGTTTTTGTGCAAGAGCGTTCTTTTGTTTCTAGACACAAATAATATTCGAATGCTAATAAATTTGCTTGCGCTAATTGTTTAAAAGTTGTTTAAAAAGATTAAAGTTACGACGCAAACAAAGCTTCTTGATCTTCTTAATTAAATTTAATCTAAAAGTAATATTAAGAAAGATAATTTAAATATCAACAATTACATTTAATAAGATATAATGCTTGAGAAATATATTTGATCGAACGTGATCAAAAATTTGATTATGTTGTTAATTACTTATATTACAATTTAATACAACGTTAATAATAATTATGTCTAAGATGCTTTAGCTTTCAAACTAATCTATCAATTTTGTTCTTATTTTATGTTAAAGAGCATAAGGTTAAAAGAAGTAATTAAAGTCTACTTTTTAATTTAATCTTTTAGTTCAATACGAAATTGAATTTGCGAATAGAGTTCTAAGAAAATCAACGTGTACATTCTTTATTAATTGCGTCGAACGACAAAATATAAAGATATTAAGAATGTTGTTTCTAAAGGCAAAGTCAATAATAATGCGACTATCTAGACTAAAGAAGTTGTGCAAGATATATAAGCTTAATCTAGCGAAGACGAGTTTAAAGTAAAAAGCGTTGTAAGCGAAGACAATAATTACAAAATAAAGAATTAGATATATCGCAAAGCATATATAGTTTTTGTAAAAAATAATAGTTTTTCTTTTAACGCTTTTAATAGTAAATATAGATCTTATTATGCAAAAGTACTTACGAGGCATTTCGTTTGCGTTTATTTTTATTTAATATAATAATAATTTTTAAAATTAATAACGACGCTTCTTTCAACAATTGCAAAAGTCTTAACTTTATATTTTAATAGAGTAAAGTGATATTTGTTTCAATAATTCTTTTGCAATTATTTTCGAAGATAGTATTAAATCGAACGTCGATAAAGATTAGAAAGAGAAGTTTTGTAGTAAGTTGTACACGTTCTAGCTTGAAAGCAAAGATTTCGATATCGAACTTCCAATAATAGTAAAGCGCGCTATAGAGATTGTTATAATTAACGACGTTTTTTTGTTTTATACCTTTGATTAGATTACGTTCGTTGTAGAATTGCTCGTGAAAATACTATATATACGATCAAATTATGTTCGCTAATTCGAAAGCACTAACAACAACTTATATTAATAATCTCTTTATCAATATTATCGATTATTATTTTGTAACACATATTGTAGTATAATTGACGTAAAGTCTTTTACACGTTTTCGTAGATATTTAGTCTTTAGACGCGAGAATGTGTTTTGTAATATTAGATAAAATAATTTTTGAAAAATATAACTAAATAGAACTTGAGCAATTTTACGTAATTCTTGCGCACAAAGTCGCAATATCTAGTATAGAGAAAAAGCAAATAAAGTTAATCTCGACAATCGATATATAAAGACGCAACTAAAACAACAAATAATTTAAGATATATTGTTTTTATCTTTGTCGAATTATTTCTTAAGCAACAACAATAATATTTGTTAAATCTCGTTGTGTCTTTTTCGATTTTAGTTTGATTAATTTTTGCTTTAACTTTAGAAGATTTACATTAAAAACGTTTAAGTCGATATTAAAGTTCGTTTGTTCGTCGTTACTTTCAATTATTGAGCAATTATTTGTCTCAAGATATGCGCTTTAGAATGCAAAGACGCCCATCGTGATGATGAAAGATCGAGACTAGAAATGGGACAAGAATAAAGAAGATAGAAACGCGAGATGAGAGAGAAAGCCCAAAGTTGAAGAGAGAGGCAAAGGGTAAAGAAGAAGGAAGAAGAGAGAATGAAAAAGGCTAGGAGCCCTTCAACAAGTTGGGTGTTATCATCGTTTCGCTTCGTGAAAATCTGATTGAGGTCCAATAAGTATGGAAACATTGATCACGTTACAAGAAGAGCAAAATACGAAGGCGTATTTACATAGATGGGGTGGAAGCATTCAAGAGTTGCGACGACAGTTAGAAATCGAGGGGAGGGCAGCAAAGAGCGAAGGGCGACGAGGTCAAGGCTAGCTGGATGCGACACGCTTTACTGGACGAAGTAATTCACCTGCACACAGACTACGCGAATCACGTCTACGGCGTGCCGGCTCCATAGCAGCTGCACCGGCCCTGGAGATCGAGGCTCGCAGAAACTGCGATGGTGTGCAGCAGCATCAGCCAAGCTTGCCGGCGCTGATTGAAGAGGCAAAGCCCGTCGAGTGTGTGCCAGGACTGCCGTAAGCTTGCGGGTCAGTCGAGAAGTACGATACAGGGTTCAGGAATGATACTTCGTGTTCAGGGGGTTAATTGTTAGCGTGACAGGGGTTGATTTGGCCTGGATCTCACCAAAATAAATAAGATATATTAACATTTTACCCCGTGGATAGGAAGTACCGCTACACGGGTACGGCAGTGACTAAAATCGAAAAGCCGTCTGTATGGAGCGCTTCTGTGACTTGCAGCTCTCATGACCGTACGGCGTAGGATCAGCTCGGTTAAGGCAGTCATTGCGCGAGGGGGAATATGAAGATCCTTGCATCAGCCCTGAGCTTCCCCACGCGATCTCCTCTCGCCTCCGGGCCTCCCGTCCAAGGCGTCCAATTCGCAATCAATCTTCCTTCAAGCCATTCTAAACTCTAAAGCCACCCGAATCCCGTCTTATCCGCTTCAATCACGCTGTTCCTCCTGACACCTGCACTGACAGTTTGACACTCTGAACTTATCAAACGCCGGCTTAAGGCCGGCTTGCTCTTCAGACTCAAATAATATTAAGTTCCTCGTCTCACATGGACTTTGACCGACCTGCTTTCCGCAAGTCTGCGAAGACTCCACCTGATCTTGAGATTTCAATCTTATTGTTATCGTACTTGGTTCGTGACCCCTGTCTTGGTCTGACACCTAGCCTGTGGTCGCTGTCATGGACCGCGTCGCCTCTTACAACGTCGCCCGGAAGTATGAGAAGCGATCGCTGTTGATCGCTATCAACGCCGTGGCTGGCTTGTCCATCTTTTTCTTTGGTTACGATCAAGGTGTGATGGGCGGTGTTAATGGCAACCGAAACTACGCACGAACGATGGGATTCGGTGATTGGGATGAGACAAAAGGTTTGGTAAATGTCGCCAAACCATTGCTTCAAGGAGGAATCGTATGCCACTCTCCTACAACGGAAAAGCGCGCGGAGAAGGTAGCTGATGGGCTCTCGCAGGTCGCCGTCTACTATCTTCCCGGTACTCTCTTTGGCGCCTTCCTGGGCGGCTGGTTTGGAGACAGATACGGACGAATCAAGACCATCGCTCTGGCCTCTGCCTGGGCTATTCTTGGTGCAACTCTGCAATGCTCCGCGCAAAATGCGAATTGGATGTTCTGTGGTATGTTGGATCCGACTATCTTGCCGTCCTAGCTCACTCCACTCCAGCTCGTGTCTTGAACGGCATTGGCACTGGGATACTTAATGCAATTACACCCGTCTGGGCAACAGAAACCGCCGAGCACACATCTCGAGGCCAATTTGTGTCAATTGAATTCACGCTAAATATTTTTGGTGTCGTGGTCGCTTACTGGCTTGAGTAGTGAGTGTAGAATGTAGGTTGTGCGACGAGGGCGTCTTGGCTAACTCAAAATCAGCGGTACTTCGTTCTATGGAGCCAAGGAATCGTCGTTCATCTGGCGTTTCCCCATTGCCTTCCAGATCGCTCCCCTGATCGCACTTCTCGTTGTGATTTGGATTATGCCAGAATCCCCTCGTTGGCTTATCAAAGTTGGTCGGGAAGAGGAGGGACGATACATTCTTGGACGACTGCGTGGCGAAGTTGGAGCCGACGAAGGAAGAGCAGAGGCCGAATTTCAAGATATCAGGAACATTGTCGATCTCGAGCGAAAAACCTCGAAGCAGCAGAGCTATTTGTCCATGTTCACAGGTATTGGATCGGGCAAACTTCACACCGGTCGTCGTGTACAGTTGGTCGTGTGGCTTCAGATTTTGCAAGAGTGGATCGGTATTGCTGGTATCACTATATACGGTCCCACTATCTTCACAATCGCTGGTATTTCGGCCAAAGACAGGCTGTGGGTCTCCGGGCTGAATGATATTACTTACATGGTATGTCGCTTGAATCATTGTCAAGCGATCATGAATAATCAACAGCTGTAGTTCGCGACTCTTCTTTGCGTCTTTACCCTTGACAGGATAGGTCGCCGATGGACACTCTACTGGGGCTCTGTGGGCCAAGGAATCTGTATGTTCTGTGCCGGTGGTCTTGCTCGTGCTACACAAAACGCCGCGGAGGGGCACAAGGCAGGCGTCGGTGGAGCAGCTACGTTCTTCGTGTTCCTCTTCACGGCCATATTTGGTGCTACCTGGCTCACGGTGCCCTGGCTGTATCCCGCCGAGATCTTCCCATTAGAGGTCCGTGCAAGAGGCAATGCATGGGGCGTTGTCGGTTGGTCTATCGGTAATGGCTGGACGGTATGTCAAAATGAACCCGCTTTTCTTGTCATATCTTTGAGCTGTTGTTGATGGATGCTTGGACAGGTACTTCTCTTGCCCACTATGTTTGCAGCACTCCAAGAGAAGAGTTTGTACGTGTTCGGCGCTGTCAACGCCGCGACAGTTGTCATTGTATGGGCATTGTATCCCGAGACGAATCAACGCACACTCGAAGAAATGAATTTGGTGTTCGCCTCCGACAGCATCTGGAATTGGGAGGCCGAAAAGAACTACGCTTTGCTCAAGGAGCAGAATCCCGAATTGGTGCAAGCTGCGCATCGAGGCCACAGTGTCATCGACTCCGAGGGTGGCGCTGTGAGATCAGGGAGTTTAGCACTACGGAATATGAGTCTGGACGCTAAATTACCCGAGAAGGACTCCGAAGACTTCGACGAGAAGGACGGCGTGAAGCACAGCTAGGTCACCATCCTGGAAGAGCTATGAATGAAGTAGATATTCGCCCATGTACAGTAGATTTCCTGGTTCATGTCGATCTTCACGCTCGGTAAGTCTACAAGACCAACATAGTTAAAATTGGAGCACGAGCAGAAACCTGGTGTTCCATGTGATAGAACCGCTCAGATTACAATCAAGAGGAATATGTGCCGTCTACGTTGTTGGATTCTATGAGATCAGCGTCGATGTATGTTCCCTGTTCGACCATGAACGAGGTTACGTGATGGTCCTACACCGATAGATAAAAGCCAAGACGATGCTTCGTTGTTGGATATTCCTGGAAGACTGTGGATTCAAGCTGTTCGGTACCCTATGATTACCCCACAAACTTCTTCAACCATCGAACGTGCGCAATTGTCTTTCTGTTCGATTGGGACCCAGCTCGTGATTGTATCATGGCACGACACCGGAGCCAGGATCATCTTTCGGCATCGATATGTCTCGTCAATCTCTCACTCCACGGCTTGTTGAAGTACACAGAGGCACAAGCTCAATCAGTTTGCTTCAGCGACGCAGAGGCATGCTATCACGTAGCCATGACACACAGCCATGAAAGCGAAGCTAGATGATCAGTCGGGCGATGTCGCTCGGTTATGGCACTTCGCGATTTCACCCTCTTCTCGAGCAAAGACACTTCCCCCTGCTGTATGAACGATTAAAGTTCACAAAGAGTTCATATTGTAGGCGACTATGTTATCTATCTTGGGTCTTCAATTCTTTTATGTATTCCTTCTGGACGATCCAGATTCGGGGCACAAGGGCCGCTTGAGCAATGACGGGACGCCCATTCAATGTAGGTTATATCCCATCAGAGTGAGTATCAGATCATGCAACTGGATTGACAGTCGCTTGTGACGAGTTTTCGAAAATTTCTCCCAAGGGTTTGATGGTCGATGTTTCCACGGCTTGCCAATTGAGGACCCCACTGCTTTGGTCGCATCCTTTGTCCCTTCGTTCTCCGCTAATTCAATCACCCACTCCGTTCTTCTTGCGCCCTTAGCGCCGAGAGGCTTGTCAAAAGTGCACTCATGCTCAAAGATCACTCTCGCTTTCTGGTTGTCAATAACAATATCAATGCGAGAGGTGGCTCCCAACAACAAAGGTCACATTGTTACCATGAAACAAAAATGTGGCTTGCTGTGTTTCTTTGTTCAGTCATACGCACGTGGACCCACGTCCCCATTACGTGTTACCCAAGGAATACCTTATTCGTTCGACGAAGATTCTTCCAGTTTTTGTCTCCCAGAACTCCTGTTTCTACCAACATTCCTTTTACCTACTATTACCCTCCCGATTTCGCTGATAACAAATTCTGATCAACATTTACACTCATTTTATCCACTGTCACTATTGTTGACTTGCACACAGGCCCAAAATCGACTCACACACTTTACAGCACAATGTTGCCGCAATCTTTTTACCTTGTTCTACCCTTCGCTTCCCTCGGAATGGGTGCCATCATAACAGAATATGTCACCGTCAAAACCATGACATACGTCAACGCCCCGGCGGCACCTACCATCCAAGCTGCAGTCCAGCCGCCAGCAATTGTTCATGGTTCTCTCAACCCTCTGCACTCACACACTTCAAACAACGCCCTCGCAGACGCAGTGCTCAATTCTGTCAACATGTTCCGCAAACAGCATAATGCTTCCCCTCTGTCATGGAATGACACTCTAGCCAGCTATGCTGCAAACCACGTCTCGGGCTGCGTGTTCCAGCACACTAAAGGCCCCTATGGCGAGAATCTCGCAGCTGGTACAGATCAGAGTGTCGAGGCCGCTGTCGATAGTTGGGCAAACGAGCGGGCATCGTATGGTTTCGCCAATAGTGGATTCAGCATGGGCACAGGCCATTTCACCCAGCTGGTATGGAAAGACACAACGAGCGTCGGCTGCGGAAGAGTCTATTGCAACAGACCTGGGACGCCAGGATGGTTCCTGATGTGCGAATTCTATCCCGCTGTAAGTTGTTTACTTTCTTCAGAACAATTGTTCCCCTCAGCCTCGTTTTCTAGGGTGGGGGATGCTCATTACAAATCGTCTTCGCCTGAGTGCTGACAAGCGACATTTAGGGTAATGTCATCGGATCGTTCGCGCAGAATGTGCAGAGCAGGGTAGCCTGACGGTTTCTGCCAGGAAAGGCACGGGAAGGCTTACAGCATGTAGACATTAGGATCGTGGCGGGTCTATTTTGGTAAAATATTGGGAGCCGAGCAGTCTGCACAGCGCTGAGCGCGTGTAACTTGCGAGGCTGGCGATAGACTATTATTTGAATAAGAGCAGGATTATTTTGAGTTCTAGATACTTCCATAAGATTATTTTCACGAACAAGAAGCATTAAGATACATGGCTAGGTTAGACTGATCGCGTCGGGTCGGGTACCCGACCCAAAAGTCTTGGCGATTCGATTCCTAGAGTCGAAATCGACAATTCGAATCGATTTCTAGAATTGAAATCAAAACTCGACTCGAAAAAATCGATTCAAATTGTCAAGAGTATTAGTTTAATTATATATAGTTAATTTATAGTAATTAATATTTAATTATATAAATTATAATAAGATAATATATTATAGTAATATATTACTATTTTAAAAAAAGAAAATTAAATTGTATCTATAAGATCTATAGAGTCTATAGATACAAATAATATATTTTATTAATAAATTGTATTTATAAGATCTATAGAATCTATAGATACAAATAATACGTTTTATTAATAAATTATATATATAAGATCTATAGAATCTATAGATACAAATAATACGTTTTATTAATAAATTGTATCTATAAGATCTATAGAATCTATAGATACAAATAATAAATTTTTAATTCTAAAATTAGTAATTCTTAATATAATAATATAATTTTCGATTTCTTAACAATTCGATTTAATTTCTAATATTAAAATCGAAGTTTAAGTTAAATTAAATTAAATTTTAGATTAATTTCTAGAGTTAAAATCTATAAGTTAATATAGTAAAAAATAGATAAATAACTAGTAGAAGTTTTTTTTCTAGATTAATTGCATAGAATTAAATTTATTATATAATAATAATTTAGACTGATCGTTTGATTCCAACATAATGCGAGCATCGTCTAGTTAGTCGTCATCAATTAGGCATCGTCTAGTTAGTTGTCACCAATTAGGGTTCACATTAGTTAGAATTTATCTAGCTAGTATTCGTTTCTAGTTTGATTATCAATTATTATATTATACAACTAGTTGTCTTGTTTGCTTTGTGTTCGCGACAATTGTCTTTCTTTTTGTATTAATTAATAGTTTCAAATATTAGTTTTAAAGACAAGCAATTCTTATTGCTTAAATTATTGCACTAGTTGCTAAACGCTATTAGTTATTATTTTTTTCGCTTTTGCTCAAACGTATTAACGCAAGTCTTAAGTATTTAAATTCTTGTATTAGACACTTATCTTATTAAGATTATTAATTAACATATTATACTAGCTTTAGACAAATGTCGATAACAATATTGTCGACACAACTTACTTAACGTCTTTTCAATTACTTAATGTTGTGTTTCGAGCTTCTATTGTAAACTAATATTTATTGTTAAGAAAATTCTTTTAAATACTTTTGCAACAAACTAGGCAATTGTTAAGCTAACAAACATTAAGAATCTTTCTTAACTTACTTATTAACTTCTTGTTTTCGCAAAAATCAACTATTCTTTTAAATTTCTCTTGTTTTTATCTATTATCGAGTTAGCTAAAAAGTTATTTTGACAAGCTTCGTCTTTTATCTTTGTAGAGCTAAAAGAACAACAAAACAATAGAAAAGCTAATTAATTAATTATCTAATTACTAGAGTAAACAATTAATAAGATCTTACTTTAAAGAGTTATAAAGAGATTTATTATAGCAACTAATAATTAAATATTAAACTTAAACAATTTCTCTATTGCTAAAATTTTCGAATTTAAAACTTTTTCTTCTATAAACGTTGTTAAAACGTTCGACTCTAAATTTTGTTCTTTCTTTAGTTTAATATTTTTAAACAAAAAGTCTTTTAATCTTTAAAGTACAATACAACAATTGCTATTCAAAAGATCTTAAAAAATTAAAAATAATTAAAACGTTTTTAATTAATTATTTAGCAAATCTCGAAAATATTTTTCGACAAATATTGTTGCTCTTATTGTTAATACTTACTCGAATAGCAATTTTAATTTAACAAAACAATTATCTATTCTTTTACGTCTTAATCTATTAACAATAAGCAATCGAACTTAGTTTTTATCTTTTTAGATTATTAAAAATTAATCTTCGAATTTATTAAATAATAATTCTTAATATAAGAATATCTTAAGATTCGACAATTATTTAATCGATAAAAATGCAAGTTTAAATTGAAAAAAATTATTTTTGTTTTTGTCTAGAAATTGCAACGATTGTTTTTTTACTTTTAGTAAATAGCGTTTAATAATCGAAGCAATACTAAATCTATTTATCAATAAATCTTGTTAATAGAATAGACAATTAACGAGCAATTAACAAAATTAGAATACTTTCGAACAAGCGTCTTTCTTTTTACTACTTGTATCTATTAACAATTGTTAAAAACACAAAGTCTCTATTTTTTTGCTTGTCTCTACAAATAGCTTTAGACAATTAGTTATTACAACAACAACAATTGCTCTTAAACAACAATTAGTCTCTACTACTACTTTTGAGCAATAATTAATCTTAATTGTTATTTTTGCATAATTAGCTTTAATTGCTAACTATAAATAATTAATTTTAATTATTACTTTTAAGCAACAAGCTAAACAACAAATTGCTTTTAATTAAACAATTAATTACGCAAACAAAAGACAATACAAAAATTAAAACTTTAATTAGTATTTTAGTTAATTAGAATATACTTGTTAAGATCGATCTTAACAAAAGAACTTTACTTTTACTCTTTAAATAATCGATTAACTTTAAGATATTATGCGTAATAAAATCAAACAAATTATTTCAAATTCTAACAAAGATTTTTTTTACTAAGATTGCGTTAAATAGCAAATTAATTGTTTTTATAAAAAGAAGTCTTTAATTATTGACAATAAATAGTTGTTAACTAAGTTTAAAGCTACAAATATTAAATTTTTTTATTTAGATACTTTCGAAAGCTACAACGCAAAATCTATTATCTTTGCTTATAAAAAGATAATTTATTGCAAAATTTTTATCTTTATAGATCAAATAAATAACTATATTTATATTGTCGACAAAGTTGTTGCTTGCGAGAATCTCTTCTTTTGCTTTTAAGAATCAACAATAATATAATATCTTAAAAAAATTAAAAATTTTAAACAAAAAACTTTTTGAACAATATTGTTAATCGATTTTATAGATAATCTTTGAACGCAATTTAAGATGCAAATTAATAAGACTCTAAATAAGCTAATATCGAAATCTTTTATTGCAAAGAACGTTATAAACAATTGCAAAACAATTAATTATCTTTAAAATATTGTTCTCTATTTTTAATTTGTTGAAATATTTGATTTGCAAAATTAATTAACTTAGATTTAACAACAACTTAATTTGAAGCTTAAAACAATAATAACTATATCTACGACAAGTATTATAATTTAAAACTTTATTAAGAAGTTCGAAGCAAAACAAAAGCTTTTTAAAACTATACTTATTTAACAACAAATAAAACGTAGCTTAAAAATTAACAAATGTAACAAAGATTTTAAATTTAATTAACTAGTAGATTGTTAACTCTTTGTATTAGTACAAATACACATAATTTATCTTTTACGCATATTGTACTACAACGCTTATTAGAATCTTGTTAAATATTTATCTTGTTTTTTGATACAAAATCCTAGATATGTTGTTAGTTAATATTGATCAATAATACAATTGTCGCAATTTATATCTTTATAATCTATACTATTGTAGTTTAATTTAATAAGAGAATTGTTAATGTTTAAACGTCTAGCAATTACTATCTCTAATACTAAGACTTAAATCGATAACAAAAATAAGAATTCTTTTTTCTTCAAAATAGACAATCGACGCAATAATATTAAAGAAGATTAAAATCGCAATTTCTATCAAATCTAAGAACAACAATTAATCTATTAACTATATAGCTATTAGCGACGTTTATATTAGCAAGAGAGCTATTTATCGTTTAGATACTAGCAAAGTTCTTATTAGTTCTATATTACTTTAGCATATTATATAACGCTTTTTGTTCTTGACTTTTATAATAGATAACAATTAGAGATTTTGATTTATTTTAGCGCAAAGTATATTAACGAGAAATTGTTTATTAAAGTTTCAATCTATTATATTAAGAACAAGCAATTAATTAACAAAGAGCAAGTTAATTGTGCAAACTTTCTTGCTATCTTAATTGATATTTATTAAGTCGACATATATTATGTCGATCTTAAAATTAACGTTATTCTAGATTGTTTAATTTGTCAAACTTGTTAACGTATTTTTTGATTAAGAAATAAGTTATTTAAACATTTACAAAGTTGTTACAATCTTAACTATTAAATAAAGAGAGATTATATCGAAGCTTTTTAAATAAATTTTAATCTAATAAATTTAAATTAAATTGTCAATAACTTAGATATAATCGAATTCGACGCAACAATTGTTGTTAACATTAAATTAGCTTTTCGATTATATTTTTATGCGACAATGCTTTTGAAATTTGTTTGGCGTAATATTATGCATTCTATTTGCGTTAACACAAAATATATAATATTCTTAATCGATTATCAATTTCTAGACGAGCTTATACTAGAATATTTATTAAAAAAGATTGACGCTTTTATCTTAATATGCGAAGTTGATATCGAGAAACATCTTACAAACAATTATTTATTTTTAGATATATATATTAAAGAATAGATTAATAGTAAGAGCGCAATAGCTTATATTTGTCGAAAGATTTACGTAGTAAATTATCTAAAAGTTAAGATATTTTTTAAGATAAATATTATAATCTTAAAGCGAATAATAGTAAATCTAGATAGCAAAATACTAACAATTAATTTTAAAATTATAGCAAAAAACAATATACAAGTTTGTAGAGTCTTAAAAGCAAGTTAAAAGACAATTGTTAATGCTAATACAATTATTGAAATATCTATTTGTTTGCTACAATTCTTGCTAGACAAAGACTATCTATTTAAGTTAAAACTTGTCAATGCGTATACTTATATTGTTAATTTTAGCGTATCTTTTATCTATGTTTATAATATCAATTCAATGTCAATAATTATCGATAAACATATTAATTTTAATCTTTTAACAAAGTATAAAAAGCAAAGTTGCTATTAAATTGATGTTAAGAAATATCTATAGACAACGAAAGAAAAAATACAAGTAAATATATTAAAGAATAATTGTTAAATTATCTTGTTAAACAACGTTTATGCGTACGAATCTCTAGATAAAATTAGTTCTCTTCAAACATTAATTATCAAATTTGTCAATCTATAAATCGATAATAGAAAGACAATCAATCTATTGAAAAACAATTAAATAATAGTTTCTTTTACAAAGAACTAAAATTCGATAAATGCTTTTTATATTGTTTATAAAGTCTATCTATTAAACGTTCGAAATAAATAAGTAGTTAATAAGAAATTTAACAAACTTTATTAACAAGATAAAATAAAGTAATTAAGAAAGTTTACTTTTTTTGAGTTTCTAATATTTGTTGTTTAACGCATCGTTAATAAATTAAATAGACTCGAAAAAAAATTACAAGTTGTAATAGATATTAGAGAACTTAATAAGTTTGTTGTTACAAATAGTTATTTTATCTTAATGCAAAGTAACGTTATTACTTATATAAAAGATTGCAATTATATTAATTTAATAAAGAGTCTAACTTTTTTCTTCTAGTTTTTAGTAACTATAACAAATAGATATAAATTCTCTCTTATTAGTTATTAAGAAAAAGAAAAATTACAAATAGTTACTATAAGATTTAAAAACTCTTTAATGTATATATAGCAAATAATAAACAAGCAATTGCGAGAATTTCGAAAATTTATATATGTTTATATCGACAATATTATAGTTTTTTCTAAGACGTTTGTTTAGCATTTGAATTATTTTAGTTAATTTTTTCTTAAATTTATTAAACTTCGAGTTATTTTAAATTTAAAAAAGATCTTCTTAAATTACTTAAATATTATATTGTTAAAGCAAAAGATAAACGTTTTTAATCTATTTACAATTAAGAAACAAATAATTGTTATTAAAACAATTAAATTTTTAAAGAATCTAAAAGCTCTTAAAATTTATTTTGATCTTTTTAATATTAACAAAATAAGATTGCGTAATATATATAGAAAATTAATACTTTTTAAAACAAAAAAATGCAATTGCTAAAGAAAGCTTCGACTTTAAACAATTAAAAATGCAAAATATATGCTAAAATAATATTTATCGAAAATTTATTAATACTAAAAAAAATTTACATTTAGCTTTAACGCACTCTAATAACTTTTAACTTTTTAATTTACTTTAATAATAATCGATATCTCTATATTAACTTAAATGCAACAAAGAAACGCAACTTTAACATCGAAGTATATTATATTAAAAGCAATTTAATATTAGACAATTTTAAAAAGACAAATATTTAATATATTTTGTTTTTGTTAAAGATGCTTATTACGACTAAATTTTATTATTAATTTATTAAGTTAAAGATTGTTGCTTTAATTTAAACAATTAGAAAAACTCAATATTTTATCGAAGTTTTCAAATAGTCTACTATAATCTATATAAATTATTTGACAACAATAGAGATTGTTAAACAAATTACTCTATTGTCTTTGTTAATTAACAAGTTGAACTTAAGATTAATTAGAGTCTCTTAGTATTTGTCGCAATTTATCTTAAATATTTGTTATTATCTAGATAGACTTAATATTGTTTTAAAAACTTTATTAAGATTTGTTATCTTAACAAAAAAGAAAAAGCTAAACAATAATTAAAATATACTTAATAATATTAACGTCTTCTATAGCAAAACAAAGACAATTGTTAAAATTGACGCTAAAATAAATATTGTAAATAAACTAGTTGAACAAACAACTAAAGAAAAGACGAATATTGTTGTATAAAATACAACAAACAAAACAATTTCTTTTTACACTTATTTCATTAAAATAAGTATCAATTTTCGAATATATTTTATTAACGTCTACAATTGCTTTATTAAATAAACAAAAATCTTAAAAAATTTGCAAAGAGTTTTTATATTTTTCGAAATCTAATTTGCGCTAAACAACGAGTTTATCTATTTTATTAATTATATATAGAAAAAGCGTCTATATTTGTCTAAGAAGTTTGAAAAAGAAATCTTCGAACAAATTTATAACAATAATTATTATGCAAGTTTCTCAAAAATATATAAGACAATTATAACAAACTTTTATTTTTAAAAGCTAATTAAGCGACTAAAACAATATATAGCTTATTGTTGTTAATATAATATATATCAAATTAAGTAGCATTAATTGTACAATAGTCTTAATTTAATTATTAATTTTTTAATACTTTTCTATATAGTAAGTTTCGATTTTATTTTGATATTATTAAGTGTATAAAATATAGATTTTGCTATATTTATTATTTGCAAGTTCTTAAAGAAAATTACTATTTTTTCTAAAAAGACTATCTATATTGTAGAAGACTAAGCAACAATATTAGTTAACAAGTTCGCAAACTAAAATATGTCAAAAGCATTTATTTATAATTAAGATCGATTTTTTTTTTTAAGTTTTAAAAGACAATTTTTAAGAAACTTAAGATTAGTTTTTTGATCTTAATTGTTTATTATTTGCAAACAAACAACTAGAGTAAACAAATGAATTAAATAGTTAAAATTGCGCTTCGATATATAATAACTAACAATTCGAGTTTCGACTAAATTGTTTTTCTTTCTATATTAAGAGCAAAGCTTAACAATTTTTCTAATTTATTAATTAAGTTTTTGTTTAACAAACTTATTATAAGTTTTAAAATACAAAACTTAATATTGTTATTAAAGCTAAACAAGCAAAACAAAGATTAGCTTAAGAAAAAAACAATAAATGTTAGCAAGACAAAAGTTTTTATAGTTTAAACTAATATAATTTTTAAGCTTATTTACAACAAATATTATTAATCTTTATTTTTTAAAGTAGAAGACAAAACTTTTTTGCAATTGCACAAAGAATATAGTTTGTTATTAATTAAATTGCTTAAGCTTGTTATTTAGCGCATAAATTTCTTTAAGATATTTGAAAAAAAAAAAATTTAATCTATTAACTTAAATTGCTAAAAAATTAAAGAATTTATTTAGTTATTTTTATAGCAAACTTAAAGTTCGCACTAGTCAATACTAATTTTTACAATTGTTTAGCATTAAATTATCTTAAGTTAATTAAAAAATTTAACAAGAATTAATACTTGTATAAGATCGAGATTCTAATTAATTATTAAATATGCAAATATAAACAAAAAGAGTTTATCTCGAAATTCTTAATTTAATAAAAAGAATATAGTTCGACGTTCAATTATTAATATAATAAGAATTTGTTTGATAAAGTTAAAGAGCTCGTTCAAACTTATAAAAAGAAGCACAATATATCTATATTAAACGTTATTTATTGTTTCGATCTAATAGATAGTTAAGCTATTGCAAAAGAGAGAGATTAAGTTTTCTTATAAATTGACAAACAAAATAGTAATGCGCTATCTTCTTTATAGAATAATAAGCAAGATAGCAATTTATTATTGCTTTTACGTCTTAGCAAACAAGACAATAATTATTTATTACAAACTATTAAGCAAGACAATCTTTTTATTAAACGTCGACAAAATAGATTTTGCAAAATAAAAACAAATAATCTTATTTAAATCTTGCAACTATGCTTGATTATATTAAAGACATTAAACTTATATTTTTTATATATATTGTTCTTATATGTTTAATAGTTAAACTTAGATTTAGAGTTGCAATATCGACAAATCGAGATAACTCTCCCTAGAAGCTCTTAGCGATTAGGGGCTTCTAAGATCGTTGTGCGCATGTTTTGGCTCTCGAACCTTATTAGCAAGATACAATTGACTTAAAGTTGTTCGTAGTTAATCAAAAAATTTGAAGAGTAATAAAGAGTTCTTTAAACATTATTTGTGTTGTTAAGATTTACGAACGCAATCTACAAACGCAATCTACGAACGCTATTTACAATTATTATGCGCACACAATTACGCAATAAAGATGTTTACGTCGACGCATAACTCTCGCATAGAAATCTCACGAATTGTTCGATTCTACTATACAAATTACTATAATGTAAACGAGTAACAAATAAAGACGTAATCGAAGTGCTACAAGAGTTTGTGCGCATCTCGAACATCAATAATTAAACTTTTTGTTAAGCTTTATTTGACCTTCTAAATGCAAGCTTTTGGAAGTCTCTTAAGTTAGTCCTAGAGGTGTCTCGAGCTATCTAGGTCAAATCTGCAATTTGAACTTGACGAGTCGTCTTCTCGATTTGTCAATAAACATAACGCGCTTTTATTTACTATTTATTTACTTAGCGCAATTACAAATCTTACTTAGTATTCTTCTCTTTATTAATATACTTTAATTTTCTTTTACTTATTTTAATTGTTAATTTACTACAACAAGATTTTATATCTTCTAAAGATCTATTTAGTTTAAAAGTTAAAATTTCTTTTGCATTGTTCTCTATTAAAAGATTTGTAGATAGCAAATTAGTATTTATGTTAAACTTTAATTACTAGATACTACTTGCAAGTCTATTCTACTTAGTCGAAAAGTTAAATATAATTAGCGAAGACAATAAATTGATGCAAAAGAAGTTAAAAATTAGCAACAACTTTACAAAGATTAATAGCAATAACAAGAACAACAATTACTATATTATTTATTAATTTGAAAATGTTTACGCAATTTCTCTACAATATAACAACGTCGAAATAATAAATATTAGACAAACGAATATCGCATATTTTTTGCAACTTCTTCGAGACAATACTTAGATTCTCTACGTAATCGATATTATATTTATTATCGATTTAGAATATATTAAACAACAAGAAAGCGTAGAGTATCTTGTATTAGACACAAAAGTATCTAAGATACTCTACGAAAAATTAACTAAAACAAAGAACAATTAGCTCGCTCTTAACTAGATTAAAGACATTGCTAGCTTACTATTATTAAATATTATCTTAATAAATAAGAAGTTAATTTGATCGATAAAAAGAATTATAAGTCGTAATAACTACGAAAGAACAGTTGACAAAGACGTTATAAGCTTTTTGAAAGAAGAGCACTTGATGCGAGCATTGTCTAGTTAGTCGCCATCAATTAGGCATCGTCTAGCTAGTCGCCACCAGTTAGGGTTTACACCAATTAGGGTTTATGTAGCTAGCATTCGTTTCTAGTTTGATTATCAATTATTATACTATACAACTAGTTGTCTTGCTTGCTTTGTGTTTGCGACAATCGTCTTTCTTTTCGTGTTACAATAGTTGAAATCAAATTGCATAAATTATGAAAATACTAACTATATTAGGTTAAAACTTAGCCTAATTAGGTATAACTTTCGGGTCGAGTTATAGATTTTGGGGAAAAACCGACCCAAACGATCAGTCTAAATAATATTAAGATTTAGATTTTGATTTCAACTATTAGGATTAACTTACGAAAAATTACTATATATAATAACGTTTATTAATAGCTTAAATTTCGATTCTAATATTTGGAATTAATTTGATTCAAAACAATTAATCTACTTTTTTCGATTTCTAACTAGCAAAAAACTATTAAATATCTAATACTAATTTTGTTTTAATCTATTATAGAATCTATAAATATTAATTCTAGACTTTAGATAATTAGAAGTTTGTTTGCAAGTAGTTTGTAAATTAATTGCAATTTTATTTTAATTCTAAATATTTGTTAAATATAAATTAATTATTTTGGATTAAATTAATTTTAAATATTAGAATTAAAATCTAAGCTATTAATAAACATTACTATATATAGTAATTTTTCTCGCATTAATTTTAATAGTTAGAATCGAAACTCAAATCTTAATACAATTATATAATAAATTCGATTTCGCGCAATTAATTTAAACGCTGAAGGCGCATGCTATCCTTCCAGTGATACCAGAATATTGTGCAGCAAATAGTCAGATGTTGTAGATGGAGTAATATGCTTCATGTTCCATGCATCGAGGATCATTTCTATCTACGACCTTCAGGCTTGCATACCAATGCCAGCAGATCGAGAAAGCATGATACCTCGTAAAACTACAAATAAATATCCTCCAACGCCTCGCTGAACACTACAAATCCACGAGTTACCGTCTTTACGACCCGCCGCCATAATCATAATCATTACCAAGACCACCATCAATACCCCTCGCGTCACACATAATCACAAACCCTCCCCTTTTCCTTTTCCCTCGCCTTCCTCCCTCAACCGCTCTCTAACCCGCATCAGCGCCTTCCCCAAAAGGTTCTCGCCCCACTCCGCACGCATCTCCTCCGCATTTTCTGCCGCAAACCCAATACCCCAGATCCTGTCGCGCGGACTCGCCTTCTATAACGTCAGCGCCCTTATTCCCACTCCATTCCCCACTTCCCCCCCCCCCTTCTCACACCCCAACCACCCATGCCAAAAAAAAAGAAGAAAGACCAACCTCAACCAACTCCCTCCCCCCCGTCTCCACCAGCCTCTTCCCCAGATCCCCCCCCTCCGCATCCTTCCCCCCCGCAAACTTCCACCAATTCCCCTCCTCCACAATCCCGCTCTTCTTCGCATCCCATTTCTGCTTATCGAACCCTTGGACTTTCCTCCCGAGTGC